>Ga0209048_10000201_pt1 | contig 64471 bp, 59 predicted proteins | sample FrelakmetCRP12CR_FD_187146 | JGI IMG/M metagenome (GOLD analysis project Ga0209048, IMG submission 187146) | Freshwater lake sediment microbial communities from the University of Notre Dame, USA, for methane emissions studies - CRP12 CR (SPAdes)... | ecosystem: Environmental > Aquatic >...
ACGGCTCCGCCCAGATTGTGGAGGCCGAAATGGGACGAGTGTTGGCGCATTTCCGGCTGGAGAGGGGCCGATATGCGCGTTCGAAAAGACGAAATCCTCGTGCAGAGCCGCCGGCCTCCGACGGTCGAAATTGATACGGCAGCCGGAGCAGCCTATGTGCGTTTTAAGCGGGAAGACATAAAAGTCGCACGCACCGAGCAGATTGACCGACCTGGATATCCCATTGTGACGGTTGACTACGATAAGGGTGGAGAGCCGATTGGCGTTGAACTACTGGGCGTTGTCGAGTTCAGCGTTACGCGGCTGCTGGAATTGGCGCAAATCAAGGCGCCCAACGCCGATTTGAATCGCGCGCGATATGTCGGTGCGGGACATCTCGAAAGAATGATGGCCGCGACAGGATAATTCAGTCCAAACTTCTCCTGAATACGATCGCAAGATCCCGAGTTGTCGCGGCGACGCTCGGCAGAAGCGCCACGACAAGAAGCGATTCGGCAACTTTCGGCGGGTTGGAAACCGGCCGGAGCTCGGCAAGCGCCTGGCACGGCTGTTGCTGTTCAGTTATCGTTGTTTTCCATAAACGCCATAAAATGATTAGACCGAACCGTTCCTTTGTAAATGGCTTTACTCTGGTCGAGGCCGTGGTCGCGGTCACGCTGATCGGAATTGGCGTCGCCGTGAGCCTGGGAGCACTGACCAAGTTCAATTCGACCGCGGCTATGAGCCGCAATGCGACTGGTGCTGAGGCGCTCTTGATGAATCAGATCGATCTCTTTCAGTCAATGAGCCCGTTCAATCCGCAAAAAACAAATAACGATGGTACCGCACAAATTCCGAAAGATACCGTCAACACTCCACCTAGTTACGACATGACGGTTGGAACGCATACTATTGGGTACAAAGATCCGACCACCGGAGTTGTGTCCAACCAAGCCGACCCGTGGCCAGTTTACCGGGAGCCATCACGGTGGACGTATGCAGACGACGCGTCTCGCACCGCTGCATCTGGATTTGCCCTGGAAGATATAGGGCAGCTTGCTTTTCAACGATCGGACCTGAGTTACTGGCGCCTGACAACGACTGCACCAACGTGGACCCAGGATAGTACCGGCGGAATTATCGTCAGGGGCACAATGACTTCAACCGTAACCGACATTTCTCCGAATCCATTCGTATCGGCTGCAAGCCCGGGCACGGCACCTTACATCTATCGGGTTGTGTTCACACTCGGTTACACATTCGGTTCCCGTGATGGAGGAAAAGGCGGACCAATTTGGAACGCAACGCTCAGCCGGTGGGAGTACCAAGTATCGATGAGCGTCATCCGCACTTCCGACATATGAAAACTCGTTCTCTTGCGCGGAGTGGTCTCACCCTGGTCGAATTGTCGGTCACAATGGGGCTGGTCGGGGTTCTTGGCCTCATTATCTATTCCCTGCTGAACATTGGCACCATTCTGGGCGCCAAGAACACGGCGATAAACACCGCGCATCAGCAGGCTCGGGTAGCCATGCTGGAAATGCTCCAGAACTTGCACGCCTCCGTCTCGCTTCCCCAGCTTGTGAATGTTAGTGGAACCCAGGCGGCGGGTATCTCCTTTCAGCAATGGGGATCTGCGCCGTCAAGTGGGGTAATGACCCCCAATGGGGGACCGCACAAAATCAAGAATGATGCGGCGGCAGGTCAGAAGGTAATTCAGATTACTCTTACTGCAGGACAGCCCGCCCCAATAGTGGGACAGCGCCTAATTGTCCCAACCCATCAAATCGAGGACGACATCACCGCAGTCAGCGGAGGCTCCGGCAACTATAGTATAACGCTCGCGAACAATTTGCCCGTCGCCATTCTAGGCACAGGCAGCACCATTGGAGACGTCGTCTGCTACATCACGGACCGCTGCTCGTATAACGTGGTCCAGGTTAGCGCCGGCCCGCCGGCCCAGTACAAACTCCAGTGGACAAACACCCAGGGCACTCGCGACATCGTCAGTGACATTACCAACCCGCGGCCATTTAGCATTCCAACGACTCCCGCTGGTGCACTTTACTACCGATTTGTTGCCGCAATCGATCTTTCTACATCCGATCCACAGTACAGCAACCGTGGCTACAAATCGGCAAACATCCTCTTGAACGGACAAGTCCCCTTTAGAGCACGACTCACCACCTACCAATGAAAACTATCTATCGCTGTAAACAATCCCGCCAATCTGGAAGTGCAATTGTCGTCGTTCTGTCAGTCCTGGCAACTCTGATGGTCGTAGTCGGTGTAGCTGCCGAATACACCTACACGGTGCGCCGGGACGTCCAGCGCAGCAACACACTCCAAAACGCCGTTGCCGTAGGAGACAGTTGCATTGAGCTCCTCTTTGCGAACTGGAGAAAAATTTGTAGCGCTCCGGGCAATGTAACCACTGGGCCCTCTGCGAGCACGTTTGCGGTTCCTTCGGCAATCTCTCTGCCGACGGCGGCGCAATTGAATCTCCCGACTGTCACAAATTTTGCCAGAACAGACACGTCATCAAACTGGTACAAGTCGGACAACGACGACTACGCTCCTGATTTTACCATTTCTAACTACAAGGTGGTTGCGACAGATGCTGAACTGCAACCATTGACGAGTGCGAGTGCAACTCCCGAACCCCTTCTCGGGCAAATAAGTAGTGCGCTTACATCGGTCACCGCGACAACGCCTTTAGTTTACAATTACATCGCTTCAGCTGATGTCACCTTGCCGGCCCTTGGAAAGAACAGAAGTGTGGTCGCGAAAGTACGGCGGGTATTCCAAAAACAGCAGATTTCGCCTTGGAATTTTGCCATCTTCTATGTGGATCCTCTGGAGATTCACCCCGGACCACAATTCACCGTGACTGGCTGGGTCCACACCAACTCCGATCTCTATACTGGTCACGATACGCTTACCTTCGCCGACAAAGTGACCTACGGTTCAGACTGGTTCGTCAATTTTAAGCCGGGCGATTCGACCCATCCCGAAACTCCGACGGCGCCAAGCTACCCGGGCAATTTGCCGCCCGCGCGCGATCAGGCGCTGCAACCATTCGGACTGGACTCGGGCCAAATCTTCAATTTGACGGACGCAAATCCGAACAACGACAGTTACCGGGAACTGATTGAACCGCCGACCTCCACACCCGATCCATTGTCAAGTTCGCGTTACTGGGACCAATCTGATGTTGTTATCCAAGTGGATAGCAGTAACACCGTTATCATAGGGAAACCGAACGCCAATGGGACGATAACAGCTTTGCCCGGTCCGAGTCCAACCGCCAGAGACACGGCGCTGTACAGCATGTTTAGTACTGCTGGTGCGATTACCACCAATGTATCAATCCAGGATGACCGCGAAGGCGGACTCATCCGTCTGGTCACGCTCGACATTAGCAAGCTGCAGAATAATACCAGCGGCCTTAACCCGAGCTTCAAGGCAAATGCCAGCAGTCCTTATTTCGCCGGCGTCGTTTACATTTACGACAACAGCGCCACAACGCACAGTCTCAATCCAGATGGATCGGTGAATCAAAATCCGACTAGTCCTGTCAGGAGAGGAGTGCGATTGAAGAATGGCAGCAAGATTGCCTCCACTGGACTTACCGTGGTGAGTGCTGACCCTGTTTACATCCAGGGGGACTACAATACCGGGCGGGATTATGCCGGAAGTACAAATCCGCCGTCCAACAATACCACCAGCGATCCGACAACGCCGCAAGTGACCGGTTATAACAACCCATCGAATCCAAGTGGACCTGGAATTCGAGCCCCGTGTTCGATCCTGGCCGATGCCGTGACGATCCTTTCGAACAGTTGGGTCGACTCGGCAGCTGGGACGTCGCCCACTGCGTCCAACACAACCGTTAACGCGGCCATTGTTGCCGGCATCGTTCCATCGGCTCCAGTTGGTGGTGACGGTTCCTACAGCGGTGGTGCCGAGAATTTTCCACGTTTCCTGGAGGATTGGTCAGGCAAGGCGCTGACTTATTATGGTTCGATGGTGGAACTTTATAAGAGCCAGCAGTCGATCGGTGAGTGGTCATGTTGCAGTGTTTACTCTCCTCCTGTCCGGCAATGGTATTACGACAACAATTTCAAAACCAAGCCGCCTCCGGGATCGCTGATGCTCTACAGCTACATTAAAGGAAAATGGTCCGTTCTCTAACATTAGTGCTGGGCGCAGGGTTTCTCATTGCCTCCGCGCATGGCGAACTGCAGCTTACGCCGAGGCTTTCGGAATACAAAGCGGATGGTGCAACACTGAAGCATCTCGAGTTTTCCGACGGCGGCAAATCGGTGACCTACCAACCGCCGCGCGGCTGGGATTACTTCGGAAGTGCTACGCGATTGACGCTCAGCCCGCCAAACAGACCTCAGGCAGAGGCCACCATTAGCAGGATACCGCTGTCGCAGCCGGGAAGTTTTGATGACGAAAGTGTGAAGAAACTTGTAAGTGACGCGGTGGCTATGGTGCCCAAAGGCAGTGAAAATAATAGTGTGGTCTCCCAGGAAAAAGGCCCTTTGATGATCCAAGGTAAGGAGACGTTTTTGCTAACGCTGAGGTATACATTTTACGGTCAGAAGTATGGTCGCTCGATTCTTTTCCTGAATCGCGGAAACGAGCAGATCCGTTTCCAACTGACCTGCCACGAGGCCGACTTCAACGAGTTGCACAGAGTATTTCTTCGCAGCCACTACAGTTGGCGGGAACTGTAGTCGGAACAACCAGCCGTGTGGGCTCGGAACAAGGGCGATCAACATCTTGGCATAGCGGTTGCTTTGAAGGTTCTGTGGCTTTCTATAGACGACATAGAGCGGCAGGATGGTTTCCGCCGTTCGAGGCCAACCAGCTTTCCGTAGCTAAAGAGCGTTGCGAGAGTGGTTTGACGTTCGTGGAGATTGCCATCAGCGTCGCGCTGCTGGGGTTGGTATTCGCGACGACACTCGGGACGCTGATCATTCTCAACCGGAACGCAGCCAGCACGCGTCTGATGACCAACGCGCGAGAAATAGTGCAGCGAAATATCGAGACGGCGGTGGGAGTGCCTTTCACCGCCGCCAGCATCCCGTCGATCCTTGCTCTCACGTCGTCCAATGGACAGGCCTGGGACGAAGGTGTCGCGGGAAACGATCCCGTCAGCATCTACAGTAGTCGCGACGGCACGATGAAGATCACGGGCGCATTGCTCCGGATTGTCACAGCCGAGCCGAACTCGTTGAGCGCCGATATCCGGCGCGTGACGTTTCGCCTTACCTACACCCTCTACGGTCGCAATCTAAGTTACGAACTGACGACAATTAGGGCCAAGGATCAATGACGGCGAATTCAGCAAGACGCAGCGGTGGCGGCTTCACCCTGGCGGAGACCCTGATCGGGGTGACCATATTGACGGCCGTAGCCATTGCCTGTTACTCAATGCTACTCAATTCGACCCTTCTTTTTGCCAAGAATGTGTCGGTGAACACTTCGGGCACGGTCTTGCGGACCGCCCTTGATCGCATGTACAGCGATGCCAGTCAGGCGTATGGTATCCCCAAGTTGATCAACGTTGACGGAAGCCCGGTCATCGACCCAGCCCCGGCTGGCGGAGTCGCCGGCTTTACTTTCGATCTCTATCTCGGTGGGCCGTACGTCGTCACAAACCCAGGGACAACGGGACTCGCGGCTTCGGCCCAGAGTTTTTCGATGAAAGGCCGGGCGGATTCCAACGACCCGTTGACATTGCAGCCTGTACCGGTGGCCAATGACGTCGTCGTCCTGGACAACGCCGTCACGCGGCCGGTCGTCAATACTTGCACCAGTTCGACGTCCAGTAACATCCGCACGGTCACGGTCAACCTGAAAGCGCCGCTTGGCAGCGTCGTTTCCTGGAATGCAACCACGACAAAAACCGCTTTTCTAGTCCACAAGAAGGCATACATCGTGGCCCCTGTGAATGGGTACGGCGAACTGAGGATGTATAACGATGCGGAAGCGGTGGTTGATTACAGTAACCCCGATAATTATGTCGTTCTTTCACGGGAACTAAGCGGCGTGACAAACGAAAACACCCCTTTTTCTCTTGTTACGCAAAACGGAAACAAATTCCTCAAGATCGCGATGCGCGTGGAAGGTCAGAAGTTCAACAAAGCCCTCGCTCTCAAGCAGGCCAAAGAATTCAATACCTTTCTGCAGCTCGATACCATGCTGCGACCCAGAAACTAACTCGAGGACGCAAACAAACATGAGAATACTCAACAAGCTCCAAGCCGAAGCTTCCGCGCTTGTGATCACCATGATTGTGATTTTCATAGCCGTGGCCTGCATTGGCACCGCTGTGCATGTGACTACCACGACCGCGCGGCAGACGGATTCTAGCCGCGATTTTTCCACCCTTCGTAGTGCCGCCGAGGGCGCGCTGGACTTTGCCTACGGAATTTGGGTTGAAAAGGTCAACACCACGTTTGGGCCCGTTTCTAATAAGACATTGAACGATGCTCTAGTCACCGTTCCATCCTTCGCCGCCACCAACGGTGTGTCGGTGTCGTACGACGCAAGTGCGGGCTATAGTGGACCGCAGATTACGGGAATCGATCTGGCTCAATATGGTCAGGCTTATGGTCCCTTAACCGCTAACAGTAACCCGCCTTCGACCAAGGTGCCCCTGATAGATAATACGGGACGAAACAAGTTTCCGGGTTGGCTGGGCATGAATACGAGCTATCTGGCGAGCGTGAAAATGTCGGCCACGTTCCTCGGCAACCGGACTGTTAAGTATGGCGTCAAGCGAGCCATTAATTACACAACCGTGCCGTTGTTTCAGGCGACAGCCTTTTTCGAAGACGATATGGAACTGTATCGCCCTGCGCCGATGACGATAGACGGTCTTGTGCACACCAACGGCAAGGCATCAGTGAGTCAAGGTTCCGCCGGCGGAGGTTCGGGCGGCGGCCTCACTTTTACGGGCAACCTTTCCTATGTGACGGGCTATCTAGACAGCACTGCACCCTACCCGGCCGATGATCCGGTCTGGCGACAAACCCACAGCCCTACGACCGATTGGTGGTCGGGCTACGTCGCCAATGCCGCTTTTCCCCCTAATTACCCCGCTGGCTTTGATCAACAGGTCACCGAGGTAACTCGCATGGAGCCACTCGGCGTTGACGCGGCAACAATTTTGTCCGCAACCCCACCGCCGTACAATATCACCACCAACCACAACAGCGACTCAGCGCGAGAGTTGATCGAACCCCCAAATACCTATGTCGATCCTATCACGCACGTGATTACGTCAACTAATTCTTTTCCAGATACTCAGGCCATTGCCGATCGAAGAGTGTATAACAAGGCTGGTATTCGCATTCGCATATCCAAGACTGGGACGACTACGACGTACACTGTAACCACGGCGAATGGCGCTACGCTTACGGCCGCGCAAAAGACCGCCCTAACGAACGCTCTATCCCAAACATCGATGTACGATCGGCGCGAAGCAACTAATGTTGACGTCACCTCGTTCGACCTTTCCGCAGCCTTATCGACGTTGAATGCATCGACCGCCAAATTTAATGGAATCCTGTACATCGATGACATAAGCTCTACCGGCTATGCAGATCCGAAGGCGATCCGGCTGGTAAATGGCAGCACATTGCCGAGCAACGGCTTCACTGTCGGAAGCGAGAACCCCATTTACATCCAGGGTGACTACAATACTTCGGGAGCTCGCGTGCCCTCCGCCGTCTTTGCTGATGCCGTAACCATACTCTCCAACGCCTGGAAGGATTCGAATTCTTCTGGTGCCCTTTCGGCGAGGAATGCGAATGACACAACGGTCAACACGGCCATCGTCTGTGGATTTGTTCCTTCGGAATGGGTTAATCCCGTCACCCATGAGACGTATGGGTATTCAGGCGGGCTAAATAATTTTCCGCGCTTTTTGGAGGATTGGAGTAGTAACACTTTCACCTACAAGGGGTCGATGATCGAACTTTTTGCGTCCGGCATCGCCACCGGCCAATGGGACACTGGGAGCGTCTACCACCCACCGAATCGTGCCTGGAGTTTCGACTCCAATTTCATCGACAATCCGCCTCCCGGTAGTCTCACTGCCGTGACAGTTAGCCGCGGTGCGTTTGTTCGATTCTAAATTAGGAGCTCTTCCGGCGATGAAAAAATCCGTATTCATAATATCCTTCCTAATCGGGCCCTTTCTTGCATCGGCCAATGCGCTTGACCTGACGCCGCACCCCGTCACGACAAAGATTAATAACCTGCGCGTGAACCGCTATTTTTTCGATGACGCAGGCAAGCAAATGGGGTTCAGAATCGACAACAACATGACGGTTAGTGGCCGGAGCACCTTGGCTGCATTCAAGTTTGACGATGTCAGGAACGCTGAGATGCAGGTCTTGAAGTCCTCCAGGAGCCCCGAGGCGTTATTCGGGGAGAAAGATCTTGAGACCTATCGCGCTGACGCGCGCGCGTTGTTGCCCGCGAGTGCGACAGATGTGCAACTCGATCGGGAAAACTCGAACGCAATACCCATCAATAGTTGGACGAGTTATCAATTCGTTTTTAGCTACAAGGTTCTTGGCCTGGCCTACAGACGCAGCGTAACCTTTCTGAATTATAACAAGACAGAACAATTGGTTATCGATGTGGGCGCTCCCGCAGCGGTGTTCGACTTGGTGTTCCTCCGGGGCTACCACGTGATCAACTCGCTTTCGGAGCTTCAAGCCACCTCGTCGGGATCCACGTAACGATAGGCGACGGCCTTTGGGTTCTAATTGGGCGCAAATCCGTGACCCACTATTTGTAATTGCCGCTGCTACGGGGCGCTGACCCGCACGCGAGAGCGCGCAGTTCCCCAGACAGCCTGCACTTACGCGATTCTAGCGATTTGGTTTGGTTTCGCTATGGCGGAGTGAACGACGACATGAGGGCCTTGCCCAGCGCAGGGCCGCGCTCATTACCGCGCTGATCGGCGGCGAAGTAAGGCATTTCCGTCTGCTTCCTCTGGTGAGGGATCATTCGCCGCCACGCGGCCCAAAGGCCGGGCCTGTTTCTGGCCGGCCCGGGAGCAGGTTTGGCGGTTCCGAATGGCTTTGGACGAAGGAGATATTCGTAAGAATATGGTTGCCTGTGGCGCAGATGTTCTGGTAGAACTTTGTTGATGGGGTGGCACGAAAATATTTATTGACGTTGCGACTCATTTATGACAAATATGGAAAACATCAAAACACCGGTAGCGCATCGAATGAAGCTGGCCGGTCGAAGTCCCAAAACAATCGCCAAACCTAAGAAAATGAGAATACCCACCACCAATCGGTCCCTCACGAAGGCGCTTCGCACCCTTTGCTGCGCCGGTGCATTTACCGCCTGTTCCGCCGGTGCGACACTCGTCAACTGGCAATTGAACCCCGGCGGCAGTATTGGCGGAACCAAGGATTTTTCTCAACCGGCGTATACAAGCACGGCGCGGGGGGGCGACAACTTGGCCGGGACCAACGCTTCGAATCAGTTGTTATTTCAGAGCACGCCTGAAAGTGGAGCCATGAGCCAGACCACTGTGATCAAAGCCGCCGCTTTGAACGACAAGCTCCAAGCCAGGGATACCGACTTTCAGCAGCCAGCGCCTCCGTCGACAATTTCCAACGCGCCAGGCCAGTCCGCTGCCCAATCTATCGGTGCCTTCGACGAACAGTTTGTATCCGTCTCGAATTACCAATTCGCCTCGATGGCTCCGGCGTCGGGGAGCGCTCCGGCCGCAGCCGCTTCCTCAGCGGGTGGCGATCCGGTTCCGGTTCCTGAAATGAGCGCGCTCTTTCCCATCGTCGGGCTAATTGTCGCCGTCTCCTGCACGCGGATCCTTCGGCGCCGCCGGGCGGCGCAGCTGAGTGCAGCTCGCATTTACGTTTAGTTGTTTGTTTGGTTTGTTTGTTTGTTTGGTTTAGGCGGCCGTTTCCAAAGGGAGACGGCCGCTGTGCGTACCCGGTCAGCCTTGGTGGCGCAAGCGCCTAGTCTATCGCCAGCGTGCGCAGACACGTGTGCTACCGGAATCCAATCACTGGCGGCGGTTACTTAAGCGTGGCCTGCGCCTTTGCCACTAAGGCCTTTTCCTCTGGCAAGAGATTTACCTGATCTGAGCGTCCAAGGTACTCCCGCGCTTTCTCTTTCTGCCCTGCAGCGGCCAGGACCATGCCATAATACACGGCGACAGATGGATCGCGCAGTTGCTCTGGGCTGAGCTGGTTCATCGCGCGCAGGGCACTCTCGATGTCCCCCTTGGAATAGAGAGAAAAAGCGTAGGTCGCGACGTAGGCTCCATTTGAGGGTTCCTTACCATTTATCTCGGCGGCGATCCTCCTGGCACGTTCAACGTCGACCCCAAGCAGAAGGGAAACCTGGGCTGAATTGTTTTGGAGAGTAAGGTCATTGGGCAACGCCTCAACGAGCCGAAGGAGCGTGCGATACAGACCTGCGGTGTCGCCTAATTTGGTGTAGTGCTGGTAAAGCGTCTGCAGGGCCTCCAGTTTCGTATCATCGTTTTTAGCAATCAGCCAGAGGAGCTCCACCGTCTCAGCTTCCCAACCCCATGCCGTGGCCGTGCGCACAAGAACGAGAAGCGATTGTGGTTGCGCGGATGCCGCCTTCTGGGCGGCAACCCACTCCTGCTCCGAAGGTAATTTCTGATTCTGCTCGCGGAGCGCTCGGGAGAGGTAGGCGCGGCGAAGGAAGTCGAATGGCGGCCACGCGGTGTTCCTTGCCAGGTTCTCCAGTCCCGGCCAATCTTTCAGGCTCGCGTACGCCTCGGCGAGCGCCGGAAAAACAGGCCATTTGGACAGAGATTCTACCGGGAGAGTTTTCGCGAACTCAACGGCTGCTGCGGCCGTTTCGTTGCCGCTCATCCACGAGAGCAAACTGGCCAGGTCTGCTGGCTTGGAGGCTGCCTCCCGTTCGAGTGTCTCCAGGTATGAGGTGAACCCGACGTCATGCGACTGGCGCAAAGTTTCGAGATAGAGCAGGCGATCGCTAAACAGTGCTTCTGGATAACTTTGAAGCTCGCTTGCGAGCGATTGCATGCGACCAGGATCTTGATGTTGAGCCCTTCCATCGAGGACCAGCGCCCGCGTTGCTGCGGCGCGTTGTTTTGGGTCGGCGCGCAAGTGCTCGAGCACTTGACAGGCCGATTCTCGCTTTGCCCGGCTGTTCATTCCCAAACGGGTCAACGCGAGTTGGAATTGATATGATGCATTATCAGGTGCGATCTCGCTGGCTTTCAGCCAGTGTATCTCGGCGTCGACCGAATTTTTCTTTATTTCCGCCAGGCGGCCGGATGCCGCGTGATATCCCGCCGTTTGCTTAGCGGTTTCGTCGAGCCCGGCCAGTGTTTTTTCCGCGGTTGCGATGTCATTCACGCGCAAGGCAGAGCGGACGAGGGCCAAAGCGTCCTCTGAGTTATGGGGTTGGAGATCCACGACCTTGCGCCACCAGTCCAGGGAATTACGATCTCCGGCGCGATCCGCGATCTGAGCCAGAAGGCGAGCGGCGTCGGCGTTCGCCGGATTCATTTGGAAGGCGCGCCGGGCACTCAATGCCGCTGCCTTGGTATCCCCTCCGCCCAAATACGCGGCGGCGCGCCTGATCAGGTGGCGTTCCTGCCAGTGATGGAAGGCATTGAAACCCACATACCCGAGCACGATTACGAGAATTGAACCGACGAGCGCTCCAACAATGAGCGTGATGAACGTCCTTTCGCGCTTTTCGGATTGGATTTCCAATTGGCTGATTTTAGGTGCGGCCCTCTTGAAGTCAATCTGGCTCGGGAAGGTGGTTAAGCGCGCTTCTCGCCGCCCAGATAAGGGGTGAGGTGAATGCATTCTCTAACTGCTGTTCAGAATGCCTCAGTTATTCGATCTTGCCACCGCGGCCGGAATACGCGAGATAAACGCTTACGCCGCATTTGATTTCAAAGACGGCGCCTGGTTCGGGCTGTGGCTCAGCTTGGTAGAGCGCCTGCCTCGGGTGCAGGAGGCCGCGGGTTCGAATCCCGCCAGCCCGATTCTCTCACGGGCGGCCGGGCGGGAAATGGTCTCCATTTTCTGCGCAGGCACCCTGGGAATCCTTTGGATCGGGCTCGACTACGATCAATCGCTCCGGTAGGGTTCGGCCATGCCTGTTGAACTAAAGCCCGGTCAGCGGGCCCCGGAATTCCGCGCGCTGGCGATCGGCGGAAAGTATGGCGCCGGACGGGAGGTTTCGCTCTCGGATTTCCGTGGTTCGACGGTCGTTCTCTATTTTTATCCGAAGGATGATACGCCAGGCTGCACCGTCCAGGCCTGCAGCTTGCGCGATGCCTGGAGCGAACTTGGTGAGGGGGCAAACATCTTTGGCGTGAGCGTAGATTCCGCGGCGGCCCACGAGAAGTTCATCCAAAAATATGAATTGCCGTTTCCATTACTGTCCGATGTCGAAAAGAAGGTGGTAAATTCCTACGGTGTCTGGGTGGAAAAAAGCATGTACGGGAAAAAGTACATGGGTGCAGAGCGCACGACGTTTATTATCGATCCGACCGGTCGAATTTCGGCCGTTTTCCGGAAGGTCAAGCCGGACGAGCACGTAGCGATTTTGCGCGAAGCTCTCGGCCACGTGACGCGTTGACAAAAAGAAGTCGGTTGCGGACACCTCTATCTGATGCTTGCGTTGCGCTCCGGGAAACCGGCATGCCGACCAATATTTATGGGCTCCCTGAAGAAACGACGAAAAGCGAAGATCTCCAAGCACAAGCGCCGCAAGCGTATGAAGGAGAATCGCCACAAGAAGCGTTTGCGCTACAAGTCGTAAGCTCAGACGCGGCGGTTTCGACTGGTGGTTCCACTGTCTGCTCCGTGGGTTTGCACGTCCCCCTCGCAGCCGCTAAAGTCCTGGAAATGATTTTTGGGAAGAACTGGCGCTGCGCCTTGGTCCGGCATGTTCTTCTGGGTGGGCTGTTCTTATCCCCGGTCGGAGCAACGACCGCACGTCCCGCGCCCCCGCGACCGATTTCGAGCGCGTCACCACCGAGGACCGTGGCGGCAAGAAAAGCTCCAGCGCAGGATGATTCCTTCACGGTCGTGCCCGCGAAGGATCTGGCCCTCCAGCTCGAGAACGCGCGCAAAGCCGACGCACTCGCGGATTTCGTGGAAGGTTCCCGGTTGGAGGAGAACGCGGAAATGGATGCCGCGCTCGCTGCCTATCAGAAAGTGCTCAACTTCGATCCGGGCCAGGCGGAACTCGCGCTGCGCGTGGCTGCTTTGCTGAGCCGGCAGGAGGACTTTCCGCGTGCGATCGATGTTTTGAAGGATGCGATAAAGGCCAGGCCCAAGGAGCCCGCGCCATACCTGCAGCTTTCGTTTATTTACGCGAAGTATCTGCGGAAGACAGAACAGGCCCTGAAATACGCGAACCAGGCCGTTGCTCTCGATCCAGGAAATTTTGACGCGTATCAACGCTTGTTCGAAATCGAAATGTCTGTAGGCAATGCCGCAAAGGCGGTCCAGGCCCTGGAACGGGCGGCCGGCATCAAGAGCGACGATCCTGCCTTTTGGCTAAGATTGGGTAAGCTCTTTGCCTCGATTGCGTTCAAGTCGGACGTCGAGCCGAAGCAGGAGGACATCAAGCGCGTCAACGCGTTTTTCAGAAAGGCCGCCGAAAAGGCGGGAGATGATTCGGCCGTGCTGAAAGATGTGGCGGATTATTTCGCGGCCTCCCAGCAAATCCAGGAGGCCATTCCGTTCTATCTTCGAGTGTTGGAGCTACAGCCGGACGACTCAAATGCCCGCGAAAAACTCGCTTCTGGATTTGTCCTAACCAACCAGCGCGGGAAAGCGATCGAGATGTTGCAGGAAATCATCCAACAGCATCCGGAAAAATATCAGGCCTACGATTTGCTCGCGCAGCTCCTGGACGAGGGTGCCCGCGCCCTTGCGCGCGCCAATCAATTTGAACCGGCCAAAGCGGAGTTTGCGAAGGCTGCGGCGAATTACGAGCAAAGTCTGCTGATCAATCCGGGGCGGGCCAACACGCATTTGCGCCTCGCGGAATTGCTCATTGGGCCGCTCAAGGAAAGCGAACGCGGCGTCAAGATCCTTACGGAAGCGCGGGAGCGTTTCCACGACATTCCAGAGTTTACCTACTACCTGGGCATCGCCCTCCGTGAAGCCAAGCATCCTCAGGAAGCTGTTGCCACTTTCGAAGAGGCTCTGAATGAAGCCCTAAACGAAAATGACGGACTGCTAACCGCCCGCTTTTATTTCGAATATGGGGCCGCGGCGGACCAGGCTGGGCTTTATGACAAGGCCGCCGACCTTCTCCGGAAATCGATTGCGCTTGATCCCGCCAACGCGGCCGAGGCTTACAACTACATCGGATTTATGTGGGCCGACCACAACCTGCGCCTCGATGAGGCGGAAGAAATGATTGGCCGCGCCCTTCAGCTGGATCCAAATAACGGCGCGTACCTCGACAGCCTCGGCTGGGTTCATTATCGCAAGGGGAAATACGAAGAGGCGTTGAATGAATTGCTGCGCGCTGCGCAAAATCTTACCAAGGATGATCCGATTGTCTTCGAGCATATTGGTGACACCTATTCCAAGTTGAACCGGGTTCCTCAGGCGCTCGATTTTTGGCAAAAATCAATTGCTCTGAATCCTGAAAATAAGGTACTCGGGGACAAGATCGAGAAAACCAAGACAACCATCAGCAAAGGCCCGCCCGCAAAGATTAATCGGATCGACTAATTTTGAATGCGGCCCGGCTTGCGTCTCTTCGCGCGGCTGATATCGCCCCTCGATCGAATGACAAAATATCCCACTCCCTGGCAGCGCAAGACGATGTGGGCTGCGCTCACCGCGATCTTTGTGGTTGTGCTCGTGGCGATTGCCTGCTCGGTCGTCTGGATCGCGGTCAACGTGATCGGATTCATTCAGCCGATCCTGATCCCGGTAGCGATGGCCGTCATCCTCGCCTATCTCCTCGACCCGCTGATCACAAAAATGACCGAGCATGGGTTGGGCAGAACGAAGGCGATTTTGGCGCTTTTCACGATCGCCGTTCTCTCGATCGGCGCTTTGGTCGCATGGCTTGCGCCCATCGTTTCCATGCAAGCGGCCAGCGTCGGCCGGGAGCTACCTCAATACACCCTGAAAGCACGCGATACGCTCGTCGATTTCATTTTCCGGTATGACCACACCTTTGGGAACTCAGGAGCGAAACGGGAAAAATCCTCTAAGGCCACGTCGAGCTTTGTAAATTGGCTTCTTGCATCGCCGACGCCGGCTGGATCAATGAAACCTTCCCCGACGGTTTCGCCTGCGTCCGCAGCGGCGGCCGTGGCCGCAGCGAATCCTTCCGCTTCTCCGCCGGCCAGGGAAACGATTTCACCCGCCTCCCCGCCGCTTACTTCGGCAGATCGACAACGCATCCAGGAATGGGTTCAAAAGCAAATGCCAAATCTGGAGCGGCAATTGCCCTACTTGAGCGAAAAAATCTGGGCCATCTTGAAGCAAAGCATTGGGGGGTTTTTGGGTGTGACCGGCTTTTTGTTGAGCCTCGTCATGGTGCCGATCTATTTGTTTTTCCTCTTGAAAGAAAGCCCGGCGATCGAGCGGCGCTGGCGGGAGTATCTTCCGCTCCGGAACTCACCCTTGAAAGATGAAGTGGCCACGGTCCTCTCGCAGATCAACAACTATGTCATCGCCTACTTTCGGGGTCAGCTTCTCGTTTGTCTCATCAACGGCCTGCTGATCGGCACAGCCCTTTTCTTGGTTGGATTGAATTTTGCGCCGCTCGTCGGGCTGATGGTGGTTGTCCTGACGATGATCCCCTACATCGGCATCGTGATGTGCTGGGTTCCAGCTGTCCTCCTCGCTGCGGCGCAGTGGGGGGATTGGACACATCCGCTGTTGGTCACAGGCGTCTTCCTGGTTGTGCAAAATCTCGAAGCGATTTTTATCGCGCCGCGCATTGTCGGCAATTCCGTCGGTCTGCATCCGATGACCGTCATCGTTTCCATTTTCGTTTGGGGCCTGCTCATTGGGGGACTGCTTGGGCCAATTCTCGCCGTGCCTCTCACCGCCACGGCCAAGGTTCTGCTCGCGCGTTACGTTTGGGGCCGCCGTCTGCGCGAAAAAGTGGCGGACGCGGTTGAGGAAGTCCCGGTCGTGAAAGAATCGGAAAGCGCGGCGCAGGCTTGACGGCTCGGGGGCGTCGATTCCCACCCGGGCAGTTGCATTCGCCTTTCTTGCAAGGATAGAAAATCCGACGATGGCACCACACGGTCGACGGATGCGACGAAAACGGCGGATGAAAGCTGCGGGATCCGCAGTCTTTACGCCAGCCCGAGCCGGCATTTCTGCGGGTGCTCTCCTTGTTGGATTCACCGTGGGCATGATTCTACTGACCTACGGGCCGGAAGCGTACAACGGCTGGCGTGAGGCGCGCCTGCTCAAACGCGCATCTGCCATGCTCGCGCAGCAGGACTTTGATGGCGCTACCCAAGCGGCGCGCGAGATTGTCCAGAGGCGCCCGGACTCACTCTCCGCTTTCCATATCCTGGCCGAAGCGAGCGAGAAACAAAACCGGCCCGAGACCGTGGCGTGGCGTGCGCAGATCGCCCGCCTCCAACCGCAAGACCTCGACAGCCAGCTAAACCTCGCGTCGGCCGCTCTTCGTTTTGGTCAGCTCGATACGGCCCGCAACGCGCTCGAGCAGGTCGCGCCAGGGGAACGCGACCGCGCGCCCTATCATGTTGTCGCCGGATGGCTCGCCCGCGCTCAAGGCAGTGAAGTCGAGGTAGAGCAGCATTTTGCCGCCGCGGTGAAACAGGAGCCCGGTAACGATCTCTATCAATTTAACCTCGCGGTCCTTCGAATTCGTTCCGATTCGCCGGAAAAGATCGAGGAGTCACGCAAGGTTTTGGAACGGTTGGGCAAGTCGCCCGGCTTTCGCGCCGGCGCACTGCGCGCCTTGCTCGGAGATGCAGTCCAGCGCAACGAGCTCGAGCGCGCGGATACTCTCGCGCAGGAATTGCAAATGAGTCAGCAAGTAACCTTCTCCGACTATCTTCTTTGCCTCGAGTTTTATCGGAAACTAGACGAGCGAAAGTTTTCCACGCTCCTCGAAAAAGTGAAATCGGTCGCCGTTCGCGATTCTTCGGACGTCGCGCTTCTGATGGAATGGCTGAACAAGAACAATCTCGCGGCGGACCTTCTCAAATGGATGGACAAGCTCCCTACGGAACTAACCACAAATCCGCCACCCGCCATCGCCGTCGCGGACGCCTTCATCGAAGTAAAAAACTGGTCACGTTTGAAACGCTGGACGCGCAGCGCCTCGTGGGGGGACTACGAGTATCTTCGGCTTGCCTATCAGGCCTACGGGTCGAAACAGTCGCATCAATCCGAGGCTGAGTTTTCGTCGCTCTGGCATTCCGCGGAACGGGCTGCGACCGATCGGCCTGATCGCGAAATTCAACTTGCCCGGTTGGCGGCAAAATGGAACTTCCCAGCCGAAGCCGAGCAACTGTGGCTGCGCGTCTCGAAAGACGCTCCCTCGCGGCGCGAGGCGCTCGACGCGCTTTTCCGGATTTATCGCGCGAACAATGACCTTCCGAATCTGTATCGCATCGCCCAGCGTTTACATGAAAGTTCGCCCAGGGAATCGAATGTCGCGGCCGACTATGCCCGCCTTGCTCTTCTGATCGATCAGAATACGGCCGAAGGTCATCGCGTTGCGAAAGAGGCTTACGAGAGCGCGCCGACGGAAGTAAACACCACGATGACCTACGCTTTCTCCCTTTACGGTCTTGGCCGCTCGGCGGAGGGAATCGCGATCATGAAAAAGCTGCCCCCCGAGGGACTGCATGATCCCCACGCTGCTGTTTACGCGGCTGTCTTGCTTCTCGATGAAAACCAAATCGCGACCGCGCAGGAATATGTCGCCACCGCGAAGACGGGCCCGATCTTTCCAGAGGAAAAAAAAATACTCGACGAAGCGATCGCAAAAGCCGGCGCATCGAGTCCCGTCGCGACAGCTTCAGCAACTCCGTCGGTCTTGCCATCGCCGCCTACTCAGCCGTGAAATCCGGCACTTTCCGATGCGCTTCGCTCTCGATGAGCGATTACTTCGCGGCCTGCATTGCCTTCTCGATCACGGCCGCAGCCAGTCCTTGGGTTGCTTCATCAAGCGCGGCGTTGGCGGCTTGCAGCCCCCGGGTATCGTTCGTCTCCAGGGCTTGCCGCACCTTCGCCGCGCGGCGGATGATTGTTTCCTTTTCAGCCGCGTCCACGGCATCGCCGACCCGATCAAACGCGGCCTCCACCGCACCGAGCATCTCCGCCGCCTTCAACTTCGCTTCGATCCAGACTCGCTCGCTCATGTCGTCGAAGGCATGATCCAGCGATTCGGAAATCATCGCCTCCACCGCTTCGTCGGAGACATCGATGGCGCTGCTAATTTTCAGCGTTTCTTCCTGGCCGGTTTGAATGTCGCGTGCGAGCACATGCAGAATCCCATTCGCGTCGATCTCGAATTGGACACCGACACGCGCGGCCCCTTTTGGGGCGGGCCCAAATTCAATCTCGAATTGTCCCAGCGACCAGTTGTCGCGCGCCATCTCCCGTTCTCCCTGGAGCACCTTGATCGACATCGATCTCTGATTGTTGACCGCCGTGGTAAACATCTCGCCGGCCTTGAGTGGAATCGTTGAGTTGCGCGGAATGATCACGTTCATCAATCCGCCGAACGTTTCGAGGCCTAACGAAAGCGGTGTGACATCCAGGAGCACAACATCACGCACGGCTCCCGAGAGGATGCCCGCCTGAATCGTGGCGCCAAGCGCGACCGCCTCATCCGGATTTTGTGAAGTATTTGGCTCGCACCCGAAAATCTCGCTGACGATTCGCCTGACAAGCGGCATCCGAGTCGCTCCACCCACGAGAATCACTTCATCAAGATCGCCGGGGGCGAGCCTCGCATCCGCGAGAGAGCGGAGGCAATGAGCGCGCGTTTGTTCGACAATTGGGCGGCTCAACCGTTCGAGTTCCTGGCGAGAAAGAACGGTGGAAAAGTGGGCTATGCCGTCTAGAAACGGAATATCGATCGCCGCGTCTTGGTTGGTGGAAAGGCGATGCTTCGCCTCGATCACCGCCTCGCGCAGACGCGCAAGAGCCTCAGGCTGGTTGCTGGGAAAATCTTTGGCTCGCAGGTGGGCGATGATGGCGTTGTCGATGTCGTCGCCGCCCAGTCGGGTATTGCCATTCGTGGCCAGGACTTCGAAGACACCATTGTTCAATTCCAAAATCGAAATGTCGAACGTGCCTCCACCCAGGTCGTAGACGGCGATCTTTGATCGGGCGTCCAACTTGTCGAGGCCATAGGCCAGCGCGGCGGCGGTCGGTTCATTGATGATTCGCTCGACGGAGAAGCCGGCGAGCTCGCCGGCGTGTTTCGTCGCGTTCCGTTGCGCGTCATTGAAGTAGGCAGGCACTGTGATGACAGCTCGTGAGAGCGACTGACCCAACGCGGTCTCCGCCTCGACCTTCAATTTCCGCAAAATCAACGCGGAGACTTCGTCGGGAGAATAACGGCGGTCATTGGCGACTACTCGGACCGGTTGTCCGCCGCGGCGTTCGATTCTGTAGGAAACGTCGGCATCGCCTTCGCGCAGTTCGTCTCCGCGCAATCCGATGAAACGCTTGATCGAATAGATTGTCTGGGCCGGCTTGAGCGCGCGCACGCGCTCTGCCGCCTGCCCGATGAGTGGCGCACCATCGGTCGGGAAATGAACGACAGAAGGAGTCAACCGCGCTCCGCTCGCACCTGCGATCAGGATCGGAAATCCCGAATCCATTACCCCGATAAGTGAGTTTGTCGTGCCGAGATCGATGCCGACGATGGCAGTCATTTAGTGAATTAACGATTAGCGCGCTAAACTGTCATCCTGAATTGCGGGGACGACGACGGATCCTTCCAACACGGGTCAGCGGGTTCTACGGCAAGCAGGCGTCACTTGCAATGGGAAGGTCCCTCGCCCCGAAAGCATCCGGGGCTCAGCGGCGGCTTGGAAACGGCCGCTCCTTGGTTTGAATCCGATGTGCTATCATTTCTCCATGTTGACGAACGTTCTTGGCACCGAGCTCCGTTGTTGCTGTCGCGATCCGATGACCGGCTTTTATCGGGACGGATATTGTCGCACCGGCCCGGAGGACACAGGCTTGCACACGGTTTGCGTAAAGGTGACCCGTGAGTTTCTCGACGATTCCGTCTTTCAGGGAAACGATCTCGTGACTCCGCATCCGGAATGGGGCTTTCCTGGTCTTGAGCCTGGTGACAAGTGGTGTCTTTGTGCGGCGCGTTATCAGGAGGCGTTGAGTCGCGGTGTCGCGCCGCCGGTGGATCTCGAGGCAACGCATTCGTCCGCGATCGAGTTTGTCACCCTCGAGGATCTCAGGGCGCACGCGCTGGAGAGTTGATCTGGAGCGGCGAACCCGCTCGCCGCTCCAATTCCCTTCTGGAAAAGCAACCTAATCCCGGCCACCGTATCGCCGATTTGAAACTGCCGTTCAGTGTTTTCCTCGCGCTTCGTTATCTCAAACCGAAGCGCACCTTCGTCTCGATTATCACGCTCATTTCCATGTTCGGCGTCATGCTTGGCGTCACCGTTCTCATTGTTGTCATTTCGGTTATGACCGGATTCGACCGCGAGCTGCGGCAGAAAGTGGTCGATTGGGACGCCCATATTCTGGTCGGCACCGAGGACGTCTTGCGCAATTGGCGTGATCTCAGCGTGAAAATCAGGAACACGCCAGGAGTGGTTGGGACGGCGCCCTATGTCCAGGGCCCGGTGATCGTCGAGTTTCGCAGTCAGCGCCTGGCGCCCATGATTCGTGGCATCGATCCGGCGGAGGAAGAAAAAGTCGTACCGCTGAAGAGGTTCATCAAGAAGGGCGCGCTCGATCTCGAGGGAGAATCAGCCGTTCTGGGTGTGGAGCTCGCTCGCAAGCTCCGTATCGACGTCGGCGACAAATTGACGATCTATTCTCCGGGCAACCTGGGCGAAATTCTCGATGGCATCAAGGAGTTGGAGAAGTCCAAGGGCGAGAACGAACGCAAGGCGGTCGATAAGTTGCGTGATGTCGTTTTGCCCAAAGAGCTGACCGTGACCGGTATTTTCGAGACCGGACATTACCTGCACGACTCGGAATTCCTGCTCGTGCCGATTTTCGTTGGGCAGGAACTCTACGGGCTGGGTGACGCTCTGCACGGCCTCACGGTCAAGACCGATGATCCCTACGGTGCGGATCGCGTGAAGCGATCGATCGAGCAGTTTCTGGAGCCACCTGAATACGCTCAAACCTGGATCGACATGAATAGCCAGTTTTTTGAGGCTGTGCGTCTGGAGCGCACCGTGATGTTCTTCCTTCTCTTCTTCATCGTCGTCGTTGCGGCCTTCGGAATCATGAACACGCTCATCACCGTCACGGTGCAAAAGACCCGCGACATTGGAATCATGAAGGCGATCGGCGCCAACATTTGGCAGATCGTTTGCGTCTTTCTCGGCCAGGGCATCATCGTAGGATTGTTTGGGACGCTCGCTGGACTCGGTTCGGGCATGGCCCTGGTCCGCTATCGAAACGAGTTCAGTCGCTGGCTGGCCAGCACGGCCCATATCGAAGTCTTCCCGAAACAGGTCTACCAGTTTTCGGAAATCCCCGCCGTGGTGGTGCCGGGAGATGTCGCAATTATTTGCATCGGCGCGTTCCTGATTTGCTGCATCTTCGCCTTCCTCCCCGCTTATCGCGCGGCCCGGCTCGATCCGGTGACAGCGTTGCGCTACGAGTGAGGCGCGCGCAATATTGTCTTCCCGCTATCGCGATTCGTCGGTCAGTTGCGGGCTTGACCCTCAGGGCAACCGACCTACCGTGGCGCACGATGAAAAACTTGCTCCGCATCCTCATTTGTCTGTCGCTCGTCGGATTCGCCATCGCCCGCGCGACGACGCCAAGCCCGAAGTCGCCGGCGAAAACGTCCAAGACGAGCGAGAAAAAGCCGGCCAGCATGAAAAATCCGTCCGGCAAGAAGGCGGACGCCAAGACTCTGTTGACGGATGCGAAAAAAGCCCTGGCCGCCATGGTCAAGGCGGCGCGTGCGGACAAGGCTCTTGATCCGAAAGTGCCAAAGAACAAGCCGTTCTGGAAATCGACGCAGCTCATCGCCAAGAATCTAAAATCGGCTGACAAGGGGCTCGCAGCCAAGAGCAACGATTTCTTCAAGGGAATCGCCGATGCGCGCAAAGCCGAAGAGCAGATGAAAATCGATTGGCAGCTCACCGATTCGAAAAACAAGGGTGTGATCGACAATGGAAAGAAACTTGGGCACTCTCTCGCGCGTTTGCGCACGGGCTTTTCGAAGGAAGCAGCCCGGAAAAAGAAGGGCGGCGAGTTGACGGCGCAGGAGAAAGCGGCCTTCGACAAGATCAAAGCCCAACAGAAGGATCTTCTCGCCAGGATCGCGAAACTGGGAAAGGAAGCGCAAAAAGACAAGGCGCTCGAGAAAGGTCTGCGCAAAATGCAAAAGCAGGCCAATCACATCATCAAAGAACCGGCGACCGTCGATGCCTATATCGCCACTCTTTACCTGCTTGATGAGCAGGCCGGTCTCATTCGCGGGTACGAGTATTACGTCGATAAACCGTGGCGCGCCGATTATCTGACCCTAGATACCATCCTCACGAATTACGAGACCAGTTATGTCGAATGGGAAACTTCGGCTTCCTACGATTGGGTCATGGTTGATACCGCGGTCGATATCTACGAGAGCGAAGACGTCGAGGTTGCCGAATCCATCTCCGAGGAGGAAATCACCAGCGAAGACTCTTACGTCGAAAGTGAATCATTCGACATGTCCGAAGCTGAAGCAGAAGAAGTTGCGGTGGAAGAAGACACCGATTCCGAAGTGGATTCGGACGATACCGCTGATGACGATAGCATGGACGACGCGTCCGATGATGAAGGCGACGATATTAGTGATGATGGCGGGGACCAGGACGACGGCGGCGATGATGGTGGAGCCGATGACGGCGGCGACGATGGCGGCGATGACGGTGGCGACGATGACGGCGGCGGAGATGACGAAGGCTAATAGGCTTCGGCCTTGGTCGGGGGCTTAACCCAAAATTGACGTCGGGGGGGCCGGTGCCCGGAAGATCTCACGGAACGATAAGGTAGCCTGCGTTGGTCTGACCTGGGTAAATCGTGCTGCCGATTATGCTCCTGACTGGGAACTCGACCGGGGAACCTTTTCTCTCGCGGAACGCGCGCTATCGTGACTGATGCGCGCGATAAGTTTCTTCAATGTGCAGTTTCTCGCACTCGTAATTGTCGCTCTCCCGCTCAACGCGCAGATCGATCGTATTACTGGCAAGCCTTTCGCGACGCGCTCTGAAGTCATCGCCCGCCACGGGTTGGTTTGCACCAGCGTGCCACTTGCGACCCAGGTGGGACTCGATGTCCTGAAACGGGGCGGCAGTGCGGTCGACGCCGCCATCGCGGCCAACGCGACGCTCGGCCTGATGGAGCCGGTTTCGAACGGCATCGGGGGCGATCTCTTCGCGATCGTCTACAGCGCGAAAGAGAACAAGCTGTACGGCTTGAACGGGAGCGGCCGGTCGCCGCTGGGATTGAGCTACGAACAGATGAAAGGGGAATTGGCGAAGCTGCATCGCGAAACAATTCCGCCATCGGGCATGCTGCCGATCAGCGTCCCCGGCTGCGTCGATGCGTGGGCAGAATTGCACAGGAAGTTCGGCAAACTTTCGTTAAGCGATAATCTTTCCGGTGCAATTCGTTACGCGGAAGAAGGCTTTCCCGTCACCGAGCTGATCGCGTGGTACTGGGGCCGGAGCGTACCTCTCTACAGCAAATCGCCCGGCGGTTTCCTGGAAACTTACACGCTGGATGGCAAGGGTCGGGCGCCGGCGAAAGGTGACATTTTTAAGAATCCTGCGCTCGGGCGGAGCCTGCGCATGATTGGAGAAAAAGGACGTGACGCTTATTACAAAGGCGAGATCGCGGAGAAGATCGACGCGTTCATGCAGGCCAACGGTGGTTATTTGCGGAAGGCCGATTTCGAAAAGCATAGCTCCACCTGGGTCGATCCGGTTTCCGTGAATTATCGCGGCTACGATGTCTATGAATTGCCGCCCAACGGCCAGGGCATCGCCACGCTCCAGATGCTGAATGTTCTGGAAGGCTTCGATTTGCACGCGATGGGCTTCAATGCGCCGGCGACCCTGCATGCCATGGTCGAAGCCAAGAAACTTGCGTGGGCCGATCGCGCAAGATTCTACGCCGATCCGGCGTTCTCAAGAATTCCCCTGGCGGGCCTGCTTTCGAAATCGTACGCAGCTGAACGACGGAAATTGATCGATCCGGAACAGGCTGCGCGCAAAGTCGCTCCCGGCAATCCGGCGTTGAAAGACGGCGATACGATTTACCTGTGTACCGCGGATGACGAAGGCAATATGGTTAGCCTCATCCAAAGTAACTACCGCGGAATGGGTAGCGGTATCGTCGTGCCCGGACTGGGTTTCATGTTCCAGGACCGTGGCGAATTATTTTCGATGGAACCGGGTCACCCGAATGTTTATTCCCCAGGTAAACGGCCATTCCACACGATCATTCCGGGTTTCGTCGTGAAGGATCAAAAGCCGTGGCTTGCGTTCGGCGTCATGGGCGGGGGAATGCAACCGCAAGGGCATGTGCAAGTCCTGACCAATTTGATCGATTTCGGCATGGGCGTGCAGGAGGCCGGTGATGCCTCACGCTGGCAGCATGAAGGGGACAGTGAGCCTACTGGCGAGAGGTTGACGGAGACGGGTGGCTACCTCCAGGTCGAAAGCGGCGTGCCGTACGAGACCGTGCGCGAACTAAAGAAGAAAGGTCACGACGTTCGTTTCGACGTCGGTGGCTACGGCGGTTACCAGGCGATCAAAGTCGAGATGCACGATGGGCAACGGGTTTATGTCGGCGCGAGCGAGAGCCGCAAAGACGGGCAGGCAGCGGGATACTGATTTCGCGTGACATCTTGCTTGTCATCCCGAGCCGCGCAGACTCGGGGTGGCGACCATGGGAGGAGAGCCGACCTCACATGTGGTCAATCGCTTTCGCGCCACATGCTACATATTGGCGTTACCATCGGTTAACGTCGCCTTGTCTTTCGTTAAAACGTCCTGCGGGTGTGAGATCCCTCGCTGTCTGCGCGGCCCGGGATGACGACGCTGCGTCGTTGGGTGACTCATGCGATCGAGACCGCCTTGATATTCACAAACTCCCGGATGCCTTCGGCCCCCAGTTCACGGCCGAAGCCGGAACGTTTCGTGCCGCCAAAGGGTAATCGGGGATCGGAAGCCACCATGCTGTTGATGAACACCATTCCGGCTTGCAGTTCGGAAGCGAAAAATTGTTGCTCGGCGGGATCGTTCGTCCAAGCGCTCGCGCCCAGACCGAATGAGCTGTCGTTCGCAATCTTGATCGCCTCCGTTGCGTCCGGCGTTCGAAAAATGGACGCAATCGGGCCGAAGATTTCCTCGCGATATGCGGGGGAATCGCGAGGAACGTTAGAGAGCACAGTCGGTTCGTAGAAAAAGCCTGCGCGTTCGATTCGCTTTCCGCCCGTCAATAAAGTTGCGCCCGCGGCGATGGAGTCCTGGACTTGCTGATCTACACCACGCAAAATCGCTTCCGAGGCCACCGGTCCAATTTCGGTCGTCGCCTCGAGCGGATCACCGATTTTGAGCGATCGCATGCGTTCCACAAATTCCTGAACGAAGCGTTCGTAGATCTGATCTGAGAGGATAAAACGTTTCGCGGCGATGCACGATTGGCCTGTGTTCATTGTTCGCGCCGTGACTCCGGTCGCGATCGCTGCCGCAAGATCTGCACTGGGCATGACAATGAACGGATCGCTCCCTCCCAATTCCAGGACACATTTCTTAATTAGGCGAGCGGCAGCGCTCGCCACTTCACTTCCAGCGCGCTCACCGCCGGTCAGCGTGACCGCCTTTACGCGGGCATCGTCGATGAGGCTTCGAATCTGGCCGGTCTCGATGAGCAGCGTCTGAAAAACATCTTTGTCGAATCCAGCACGACGAAGGATGTCTTCGATTGCCAAAGCGCATTGCGGAACGTTGGCCGCGTGTTTGAGCAGGCAGACGTTGCCCGCCATCAAGGCCGGAGCGGCAAAGCGGAACACCTGCCAGAAGGGAAAATTCCACGGCATGACTGCGAGGATGGCGCCGATCGGTTCATAGCGGACGTAGCTTCGTGCCGCCTTCGTTGGAATAACGTCATCGGCGAGAAAGCGCTCCGCGTTCTCCGCATAGAAGCGGCAACCTTTGGCGCATTTCATCACCTCGTCGATGGCTGCGCGCAGGAGTTTTCCCATTTCGAGCGTCATGATTCTCGCGAGCGACTCCTTCTCTCGTTCGAGGAGATCGGCCGCGGCGATCATCCATTGAGCGCGTTGTGCGAATGATGTCCGACGATGCTGTTCGAAAGCAGTCGCGGCTCTTGCCAGAGTTTCTTCGATTTTTCGCGAATCGAGGGCGCTGAATTCCTTCACCGTTTCGCCGGTCGTAGGATTAATGGAGGCGATCACCAGCGCTTATTTTGGCACAAGAACGATGACGGGCGAAGGATGGATCAAGTGATATCGGCCTTGATGCCAGACAAGGAGCGGCGGTTTCCAAGACCGCCGACAGGGAAGACGGGCGGTTTGGAAACCGCCCCTCCTTGCAAATATCGCGCGACGGAGCGCACGATCCACCTACAGGCGCAGGCCTTTTGGAATCAAGAGCCGGTCCAACAAATCAAAACTCCACTGGACCAGAAGAGCGAGAATTGCGGCAGGAACGGCACCTTGAAGAATCGTGGCGTGATCGTTCAAGTTCAGCCCGCTCAGAATTGGCTCGCCCAAACCGCCGGCGCCGATGAGGGCGGCGAGGGTGGCTGTCCCGATGTTGATGACAGCGCTTGTTTTTATTCCGCCTAGAATCGTGCGCGACGCCATCGGCAGATAGATTTTCCAAAGGCGCGCGGATGGTTCGAGACCAAGCGCAATGGCCGATTCGCGGATCGGCTGCGCGATGTCCTGTAATCCGGTCGCGGTGTTCCGCACAATCGGGAGAAGCCCGTAAAGAAACAGCGCGGCAATAGCGGTGCGCGGACTGATTCCGAAAAACGGAACTGGAACCAGCAGGGCCAGCAGCGCCAGCGACGGAATCGTTTGGACTGCGCCAATCACCGCCAGAATCGCGTGGCCGATCGCTCCGCCCCGGCTGGCGGCTATCCCCAGCGGAATGCCCGCGATGATTGAGAGCAGAAGCGAAATGCCCGCGAGCTGGAGGTGTCGCGAGATCCAGCGGACCAACCTGTGCGTGAGGGATTCGCCAGTTCGCGTTTGGAGAGGCGACGCGCTGTTTTGAAAATAGAGATCGGCTGCCCGCGCATAGTTTTTCGTTCGTTCCGCCTCCGCGTTCAACCGGATCATCCGACTTTCGTTCAGCGTTCCTTCGAGACTTCGCAGAGCTGCGATCACTTTCGGCGGCAGCGTCAACTGGTAGAGGAAGACGGCCTTGTACTGCGGAAAAAACTGAAGATCATCGCGCAACACGACCAGGTCGTTCTCGCCGATCTTCGCGTCGGTCGAGTAGGCGTCTTTAACGTCGATTGAACCGTTCCCAAGGGCTGCGTAGCCGAGACCGTGGTCGATGCCCGAAACATTTTCGGTCGGGAGCTGATACTTTTCTGCCAGCGGTCGCCAGCCGTCCCGGCGATCGAGGAATTCATGGGTGAGGCCGAACTTGAACTCCGGATGGCTTCGCAAGTCGCTGATCGTCCGAATATGCGATCGCTCCGCGGCCGCCCGGGTCATGACCAGAGCGTAGGTATTGTTAAAGCCAAGCTCACCGGTCAGGCCAACTCCAAATTTCTCGAGCTGCGCTCGCAGGTCGGCAACCGAGGTTAAAGGAGGCGCTTTGAGAATTTCCTCGCTAATGGTGCCGGTGTATTCCGGATAAGACCCTATTTGAGCCGTTCGAAGCGCTTCCCAAAGAATGATCGTCCCGCCCATTCCCTGCCGGTGTTCCGTGGGAATTCCCACATCCTCCATCGCGCGCTTCGCGATCTCCGCGAGGACGTATGATTCCGTGAATTTCTTTGAACCGACCAGAATTGGCTCTGCGGCGCGGCAGGGAGCCAAGGCGAAGATCGTCACGAGAAAACAAGCAAGGAGGGGCGGTTTAGAAACCGCCCTCTTCAATCGGTGGACGGTTTTGAAACCGCCACTCCTTGGGTTCCGAATCATAGCAGCGCCAGTCCTCGTTGGGCATTGATGAATTCGATCACGAAATTGCTCGCAGGCTTCGTCCGCAGATCTTGCAGCGTTCCGACTTGCACGATGCGGCCCTCGTTCATGAGCACGATTTCATCGCCGAGGTACGCGGCTTCAGCGAGATCGTGCGTGACCAGAATGGCGGTTTGCTTCAATCGCGTGAAAATTTCCTTTAGATCTTTCTGCAATGCGGCCCGAACAAGCGGATCGAGCGCGCCCAGCGGTTCATCGAGCAACAGCAGCTCAGGCGAAAGTGCAAGTGCGCGCATGAGACTGATGCGCTGGCGCTGGCCCCCCGAAAGTTCGATGGGATAGCGATCGAGTGCTCCTGGCGGGAAGCGCGTTAGAGCGCAGAGATCTGCCAGTCGCCGATTCATCTCTTCCGCGGGCCGTCTCAGGTAAAGCGGCATGAGGAGCACGTTCTTGCGCGCGGTCAGGTGGGGGAACAAACCGCCATCTTGAATGACATAACCGATCCGCCGGCGAAGCTGGGCGATGTTGTCGGAAGTGACCGGCGCGCCGTCGAATTGAACCGCTCCGCTATCGGGCTCCAGCAGACCGATGATCAAACGCAATAAAGTGGATTTTCCGCAACCGCTCGGCCCGATAAGAACCGTCGTTTTTCCGCGTTCGAAGGCGAGGTCGAAGGAATGGAGCGCGGCGGCGGCACCGAACGTTTTGCTAACGCCTCGGAGTTCGACCAGCGCATTCACAATTTGCTTCTAATCGAGCTTCGGAAGTCCGCGAAGACTTATTCTGCAGCGGTCGGCGCTGGGAGGGAGCGGCGAGCCTGTTCGCGAATCAATTCGGAGCTTCGAAACCGCCGACACTTACGCCGAAAGGGCGGTCGCAAACCGCGCCTCCTTGTTTTCAGGCCGGGCGGCAAGCCGGGCCGTGGTTACAGGATGGTAAAATGGAAAATGGCAAACAACCGCTGAGGGTCGGTCCAGACGCGGGCCAGACTGAACCCGGCCGACACCGCGAGTTCGGCGAATCCTTCCGGGGTGTACTTATAGGAAAACTCCGTGATGATTCTTTCGCCGCGCGAAAAACAAAATTCCTTGCCGCCCACATGAACCGTCTGTTGCGCTTCGCTGATCAGATGCATCTCAATTCGGTCATGGCGCTCGTTGTAAATAGCCTGATGTCGCCAGAGCGGCAGATCGAAGTCTGCGCCGAGCTCGCGGTTCGCTCGAACCAGAATATTCAAATTGAATTCCGCTGTTATGCCGGCGCTGTCGTTGTAGGCAGCTTCCACGACGCTGCGGTCCTTTCGAAGATCGACGCCGATGATCAACCCTCCGTTCTTTCCGCAGAGCCGGCAGACGCGACGCAGAAAATCCTTGGCGACGTTCGGCTCCAGATTTCCAATGGTAGAGCCGGGGAAATAAACCGCGACGTGTTCTGGCTTTCGAATCGACTTCGGTAATCGGAGTGGTTGAAGATAGTCGCCACACACCGGCAGAATCTCGAGCGCCGGCATGGCCAGGCTCAACTCCTCCGCCGAATCCGTGAGCCGCTGCTTTGAAATATCGACCGGGACGTAGGCGATCGGGTTTTCGAGATGTTCGAGCAACATTCGCGTCTTTACGCCAGCGCCGGTTCCGAAGCCGATCAGCTCTGCGTTCGCGCCGATTGATTTCGCCATTTCACCACCGTGTCGTCGCAAGAGTTCCGTCTCCGTACGGGTGACATAGTATTCGGGCAGTTCGCAGATTTTCTGGAAGAGTTCGGCCCCGTGCTCATCGTAGAAAAATTTACAGGGGAGCGACCGCGGTGAGCTGGAGAGTCCGGCGACGACTTCGGCGAGGAAGTCTTCATTCACCGGCTCGAGATCGAGCACGCTGACCAATCCGGCTGCGCCGTTCATCCTGGATCACGGGCCAGCCGGATGCCGGTGAATTGCCAGCGTTTTTCCGGTTGAAAGAAATTTCGGTAGGTCGGGCGGATATGATCGCGCGAGGTGGCGCAAGATCCGCCACGGAGCACCATTTGGTTGCACATAAACTTTCCGTTGTATTCGCCCAGCGCGCCGGGACCGGCATGATAACCGGGGTAGGGGAGATACGCGCTCCGCATCCACTCCCAAACGTCGCCAAACATTTGCCGCAACTCGTCACCGTTATTCTCGCTGCTGGCGGGTGTGGGATGAAAGCGTTGCGCGTCGACGAAATTTCCCTCGACCGGCACGGCGGACGCAGCGTGTTCCCATTCAAATTCAGTCGGGAGGCGTGCGCCGTTCCAATTCGCAAAGGCGTCAGCTTCGAAATAGCTCACGTGCGTGACCGGCTCCGATTCGTTCACGCGTCGAAAACCGGAAAGAGTGAAATTCCACCACGCGCCATCGCGTTGCTCCCAATAAAGTGGTGCCTGCCACCGCTGCTCGTTCGCGGTCGTCCAGCCAAGGGAAAGCCAGAATTCCGGGCGGGAGTATCCGCCGGCCTCCATGAAGGCCAGGTATTCTCCGTTGGTGATCAGGCGGTTGGAGAGTGAGAATGCCGGCACTAGCGCTCGATGCCGTGGGCCTTCGTTGTCGTAGGAGAAGCTGTTTCCGTCATGCCCAATCAGGACGGTTGCCTCGTCGAACTCCGCAAAATGCGGAGGGGCGACCCGGTTCGTTTCGGTTTCCAACGCCCGGGCCTGAAAAACTGGATACAAGGGGTTTTGCGAAAACACATGCTTGATATCGGTGACCAGCAATTCCTGGTGCTGTTGCTCGTGATGCAACCCCAGGGTCAGGACTGGCTCGATTTCCGCGAGGCACCCATCATCCGCCTCTTTGATTAGTTCGGTCACAAATCGGTCGATCGACTCCCGGTATCGGAACGTTTCCGCCACCGTTGGGCGTGAGATCAACCCACGGAGATCGCGCCGGTGCATATCGCCGGCGGCATTGTAGTAGGAATTAAAAAGGTAGGCGTACTGCGGGACCTCCGACCGATATCGTGGCATCCATGTTTTCACGACGAACGTCTCGAAAAACCAGCTCGTATGCGCGAGATGCCATTTGGTGGGACTTACGTCGGGCATCGATTGGACGACGCAATCTTCTGGTTCAAGATTCCGGCAAAGATGCGTACTGAAATCGCGGATCTGCCGGAATTTTTCAATCAGGCTTTGGGAGCGCCGTGACATCCGGGCAGGAGAAGGGGGGCCGGCGTCACTGTCCACTTCCTCGGCCGCGAGGGTATCGGTCGCTTTCAACGAATTAGCCTTCTTGGGCGAGATCCTCTTTGCGTGCTTCGAGCATTTGATCGCGCGCTGCTTCCTCGATTCCGTCGCTGACGAGCTGTTCCCCCAGGTTTTCGTCGTCTTCCACTCGAGGGGCGCGATGACCGGTGGACGAGGCAACAACGTTCCATTCCTCGACCAGCTCGGCGTTCTCCTCGGTTTCTTCGGGGGCGTTCGAGTCCGACGTGCCGAGCAATTCGCGCCGTGCCTGATCCCAATCTGCGTCCGTGAATTCATCCGGATCACGTCCCGCGATTAGTGCGATCTCTCGTGCTCTCGTCTCGACGGTCTCAGGTGATGGCGCTCCCACTCCATCGCCGTGGACAGAGATTTTTCCGTGCGCTGGGTGTGAATTTTCGCTCATATAAGTTGATTCGAATCGCGGAAGGCTGGTGTGCGCATATCGTCGGGCAATTATCCGAGGGAACCGGGCGCTTGGAAAGCGCTGATTTCAAGTGAATGCGAACACGGAGGACTGCCGCTACCTTGCGGTGTGAACGGCGAAGCACAGATCCTCCGGCTCGAAAACGGCCGGCAAATGGCCTTTGCCGAGTATGGCGATCCCAGTGGCACGCCGGTTTTTTTCTGTCATGGCTGGCCGAGCTCGCGCACGATGGCGGAACTGACTCATGATGCGGCGCGGAATCTTGGTGTGCGGATCATTTCGCCGGACCGGCCTGGTATTCGCGATTCGAATTTTCATCCAAGTCGGACGCTGCTCGATTGGCCGCCATTAATGCGCGACCTTGCCAGGTACCTTGGAATCGATCATTTCCGGATTTTCGCCATTTCTGGCGGAGCGCCCTATGCCTACGTCACGGCATGGGCGATGCCCGAGTGGGTGGAGGCCGTGGCGGTGGTGAGTGGTGCGCCGCCCATCGCCGAGCTGAGCGATCGCCGCGGCTTGCTCGCGCTCTATAATCGACTGCTCGCGCTCTACGGATCGCGGCCGGAATTGCTGAGGATTCTGTTCCATATCGCACGACCATTTGCCTCGATGAGATTGCCGATTCGCGTCCGGCCACTCCTGCTTAAGGTTCTGCAACCTTGCGACGCGAATGTCCTGCGCGACTCTCGCTCCTTCGAGGCCTGCTTTGAGAGCGCGCGCCAAGCCTGGCGCTCATCGGCCGAAGGCGTCATTGCCGATGCCGAGATCTACGCGAAGCCCTGGGGTTTTTCGCTCGAAGATGTTCGCGTCCCCGTTCGACTCTGGCATGGAAAGAAGGATCGCACTTTCTCGTTCCATCTCGCGGAGCAGATGGCCGCGCGTCTGCCACGGTGCTCATTGCAGTTGATCGAAGGTGCCGGGCATTACTCGCTGCCGATTCGCTACACGCATGAGATCCTATCGGATCTCATGCGGTAGGGCGAGGCTCATGAGCCGAAGTATTTTTTTGCGTGCGTTGCATCGCCGCCCAGTCGAACCTTCGCGGTGGAAGATTTCACGGCAGGCACGACAAGCAATCAACCCACTCGACGCCAGGCGACAATCGATCCGCCTTTCGATGCACGGGTGCGCCAGTTGGTGGCCGATTGGGGCGCGGAGAAATCTCCCGAGCTGATCGAGGAAATGATCATCACCGCCCTCAAAATGGCGCGGGACAAGATGGGGACCGGCGACCTCAAGCTGATGAACAGGTCTCTGAAGGAAATGCGTTACGCCGCCAAAGTTTTCTCGGGATATCGTCAATTCCGAAAAGTCTGCGTCTTCGGCTCCGCCCGGACGCCTCCCAGCGAGGCGGAGTACGCGGTGGCGGAAGCGTTCGCGCGCGAAATGGTCATACACAACTACATGGTCATCACCGGCGGCGGCGACGGCATCATGGGCGCGGCCCAACGAGGGGCGGGCCGCGAGCACAGCTTCGGTCTCAACATTCGCCTGCCTTTCGAGCAGAACGCCAATGTCACGATCCATGGAGATCCGAAGCTCATCAACTTCAACTATTTCTTCACTCGCAAACTTAATTTTGTAAAAGAGACTCATGCCCTGGCGCTTTTCCCCGGGGGCTTGGGCACGATGGACGAGGGTTTCGAAGTCCTCACGCTTATGCAGACCGGTAAAGGGCGGATCATTCCGCTCGTGTTGCTCGACCGGCCCAATGGGACCTATTGGCAAACCTGGCTGAGATTCCTCACCGAGCACCTCTTAAGGCTCGGGTACATCGGCTCGGAAGACTTTCACTTTTTCAAAATCGTGCCCAACGTCGCCGAGGCTGTGCAGGAAATTCTGCACTTTTACAGCGTCTATCAATCTTCCCGCTGGGTCGGCGAACAACTGGTCATTCGCGTCAGCCAGAGACTTTCGACTGCGGCCCTGGCGGAACTGAATCAAAACTTTTCCGACCTGGTCCGAACAGGCAAGATCATCCAGGGTGCCGCGCTCCGTCAGGAGAAAAACGAGCCCGAGATCTGGGATCTACCGCGACTGGTCTTGACTCCGCATCGCCGCAGCTTCGGTCGTTTTCGGCAACTAATCGACGCGATCAACTCTTCCGAAATAGGCTCGTAAAGGCCGCGCCAATCGGGCTGCTCGCTTCTGTCGTCCCTGCCAGGGACTCTCTTTTTGGTCTAGATGGCCAAACCCAGCGTTAAAACGCTGGCTCTTGTCAGAGGGAAAGGCGCTGACCGTTTGTAGGACAAGTGTGCTGGGTTTTTCAGGATACAGTCGACCCTTTTCCCTCGCGGTCGAGCACGAGGACGAGGACGAAATCATGTCCAGCCGATTTAATCCCGCACGTGCGGGATAACTCTTTTGACCCTCCTCATATCGTCTCTGCGCCGGTCAGGCTGCCGCGCGCTTTTCGAGAATGTAATCGTGAATCGTGTTCACGCTTCGAAGCGCTTTGGCCGCAATCTCGGAATTCGGGACGCCGATGCCGAAGGTCTTTTCCATGCTGACGACGAGTTCGAGCGCATCGATGGAATCGAGTCCCAGACCGCCGGGACCGAAGAGGGGAAGGTCGTCGCCAATCTGATCGGCGGCCGTTTGCAGCATCAGGTTCTTAACCAGCATTTCCTTGATCTGGGTGCGAAGGTCAGAATCGGACATGGTGTAACGTCGGCGGAGACGAGTGAGGCGGTCGTCACGCGCGAGTCGCGACTGTGTCGCAACGCTGGGCAAACGTCAAATAGCCGCGATGCTAGATCTGATCGGGCTTGTCGCCGGGCCGGCGCGCCGGATCGTTGCGCTGAAAGTCGCCCGCCGCCGAAGCCGGTGGCGCGTTTTCGATGCGCGGGATCGTGGCTGCAGCTGGGCGTACATCAGCCTCGGTCGCGTCCTTCTTACCCGCCGAATTCAGTTCGTCGCTGAACTCATCCTTTGCCTTGTGAAACTCTTTGATCGCCGAGCCCATTCCACGTGCCAACTCTGGCAATTTCTTCGCGCCAAACAGGACGAGAATGATCAGGAGGATGACGATTAGGTCCGGTCCTCCAAGATTCATCAAACTGGCCAGAAGGCTCATAGGTAAGACAAAGCATGTGCCCATCGCCGGAAGTTGCAAGGTATTTCATGGTGACGTGCTGGTGCCCCCTGTGTAAGAGTTTGCCGCTGGCGTTGTGCCGGCAGGCCACTCGCAGTTGATGAAATCTCCTACCGGCATTGTTCGGAAACCAAAGCCGATCTCGTGATGCGCCTCGGGCAGCAATTCAGGTCGCTTTTCGACCAGCAATACCGGCGCGCTTTCCGCAACCTTCGGCACCTCCCACGCCTGAAATACCGTTTCGTGATCGACGGCGGCGCGCATACGGGATCTTTCACCGATGCCTTCCTGCAACTGCATCGGCCCGAAAGAGTCATTTTGGTGGAGGCTACCCCGGACCTCGAGGGAAAATTGCGCGCGCGCTATGCGGGTAAGCCCGGTGTTTCCATCGTTGCTGCGGCGCTGTCCGACCAGAATGGGAAGGCGCCGTTCGAAATCAATCGATCGGCATGGTCGAGCTCGCTGCTGCCGATTGATCCGCGCAACACCGAATGGTTCGGCCGCGACCTCCGTGTTGCGCGAACCGTGCAGGTACCCACGATAACGCTGCCTGCGTTGATGGATGAACAGGGGCTGGGAACCGTGGATCTCCTCAAGCTCGATCTCCAGGGCGCCGAACGGCTCGTCTTCGCTGGTGGAGAAACGGCGCTCGACCGCGTGCGCGTGATTTACACCGAAGTTTTTTTCGAGCCGCTCTACGAGGGCGCCTGGCTTTTTTGGGAGACGAATGAGTTTCTCGCCGGTCACGGCTTCAAGCTCTGCGGCTTGTCGAATATTGTGCACGCGCGTGATGGGGATCTCTTGCAGGCCAATGCGACCTTTCGACGTTAGGAACACAGATTTTTTTCACCACCAGAAGGCGCCGTGAAATCCTGGTCACGTTTTGGAGTGCGGTCCGGCAGCTGCCGGACCGCTTTCTGATGCGTCTTGAACGTCGAACTCCGAAGATTTTCCTGAGCGGCTCGCTGAACCGTTCGATGGTTCCACGATTCCCAGAAGCGCCGGAACACCGGCGCACTCCAAAAGCTTCGCAAGTCGAGCGCGTTCGCGCTTGTTGGGTAGCACGTCTCCAGCGCGAACGTCTTGGACAAGCGTCCGCGAATTGATTCATTCTGAGTATGACCAGCACCATTCGCCTTGCGGCTGTCCTGAGCCTCATTCTGCCTTCGTTTCTCCTCGCTCGAGGGAGCAATGCCGCCATGCTCGCGGGAAAGCCGGTGCGGGGTGGCGGGACGGTGGAAATCACGTTCCCCGTGGCCAAGTACTTCCAGGATATCGCCGCACAGGCCGGCAATCCTCGCGTCGAAACGGGACGGGCGGTCGTGGCCTTTCCGGCAGGTTTTGATCCCGGACGACCCTGGCCAATTCTGGTCGTTACGTCCACTAGTGACTTCAATCGTACGAGCGCGATGGATGTGGAGTGGTACCAGAAGCCTGCTCTCGCTGAAGGTTGGGTTGTCCTCGGGCCGGACGCCACCATCAAGCCGCGCATCGATTCCACCCAGTGGCGCCTTGGCATGCTGGCCGCCGCGCTGGAGGCCATGCGCAAAGACTGGCCGCAATCAGCCAAATGGCCCGTCGCTTTTGCTGGCTTCTCGGGAGGTTCAAAACGCAGTGGCGCGTTGGGAGCAATGCTGGCAAAGACGGGATCGGTCAGGATCTGCGGCTTTTTTCTCAGCGGAATCAACGAGGATCGTCTTGGTGAGAGCTATAAGACCTATCAGCCAGGAAAAGGGTTTCTCGAGGTGCCGGTTTGGCTCAGCAGTGGAACCACCGATACCGTGGCCACGCCGCAGGCCCACGATCTCGTCAAGCTTTCATTGGAGCGAACTGGCTTCAAGCGCGTGCGGTTGGAGCGATTCGATGGCCAGCACCAGTTGAAGATGTCAGAGGTTCGACGCGCGCTTCGCTGGTTTCGAGAGCTCGGAAAGTTTTAAAGAGCGAATCAGAAAGCGCAGGAATACGAAGAAAGCTTGGTTTAGAGGCTACAAACTGGAGCGCTCGTTAATCGCTGGAGGCGACCCCGTAGGAATTATATTCCCACGTCCACGGCAGGCCCGTTTCGCCAAACAAAGTTTCAACCAGGCCCGCCCTACAATGTCTGTGGTCCTGGGAACGCGGACTCAAGCTTTTCTTTTCTGTTTCGCTAGCTTGGCGCATTCCTCGGCGCATTTGCGGCAAGCTTCGGCGCAACGCGAAAAAGGTTCGACCTTCGGATGCTTGGCGCAGGCCTTGGCCAGCTCGTCACAGGCCCGCGCACAAACATCACAGATGGGGTAGGCGTATTTCGAGCCTCGTTCCAGCAGTTGAGTAGTCAGTGTCGCGATCCGGGCAACGTCCCGCGCAACGACGATGACTTGGGTGACTTTGTTCACGTCACGCTGAGCCAGGCCCGCAGTGACCGCGCGCTCACACCGGCGTCGTGCGACATTACAAGCATCGATACAATCGCTAAATTTCGGAGGCCACATGAGATATTTCCTCGGTTGATGTTTTGGCGTTTACCCTCGATTGCCCTGTTGGCAGTAGAAAAGAATTTGCTTCCGGAAACAAGACATTATTGGTAGGGCGCCCAACGACCGAGGGCGCCTGCGTCAGTGTCGCCTGCTCGATCGCGGTCAGTTACCGAAGAACCAAAGTCCCCGCTTTTCAGAAACAGCCAGCTCATGCTCGAGCTGCTGGCCTTGGAGAGTAAGGTAGGCTGGTGTGTAGAATGGATCGTCCAGGTGCGGGGGATTTTGCGCGAGATTATCCGGTAGTGCTCCGACCGGAGAGTTCAAGGTTCCGCCTGGATCCGCCGGAAGGTATTTCCAAAAAGGCTCCTTCCAAAAAGATTCGAGCGGAGATCGGGCTGCCTCCGTGGCGCGTTTCTGATCCATCTGCTGTTCCAGTGATCGTATCGCGAGTTCAAGCGTTGAAGGCCCAGGCGACATTTCAAATTGTCCGGTGATCTTGATCATCGATGGGGCGAGGAGCACGCTTCCGACGTCCGACTGCGCGTGCAAGAGACAAGGAGCGCATGCAAGAGCGACGGCCAGGCTCCGTAATGCGTTCGCCATCATTGCTAACAAGTAGACCTCATGTATGCATTTCGTTCAAGAGGCTGTCCTGCCCATTTCCCAGTCGCGCCAAGGCAGGGATAAAAGCCTGGACCCAATCCAGCCCAAGGCAACACCCTGGGTAGAAAGGTAAACAGCCCGAGCCCTGAAAGGCCTGTTCCGCCCTTTCGGGGCTTGATCGAAAGCGATCGTGTTCCCAGGGCGTTGCCCTGGGCTAGTTTGTTTGCGCACCTTCAGTGCTCGCCCCCTCTCGTGCCGAAGTGTATGGACACGCTTTAGAAGATCGGGTCGTTATGCCCAAATTGAAAATCGGCTGGGAAAAGCCTCGGGTACATCTTGCGGATCTCCTCCTGGTTTTCCTTTCGTTTCTCCTTGGGTACGCGCAAAAGCGGGTAATACAGGAAGTCTCTCACACGTTGCTGAACGTCGGCTGGTTGACGGTCGAGAACCTTCAGATAAAGGTCGACACCATAAGCCTCACTGAACTTTAGCCAGCAGCTGTACATGATTTGCCCATACGTTCGCGAGTTACGGTTGAACTTCTTGAATTGAAGCGACAGACGGAAAAGGCGCGCGAGCGCAGCCTCGTCTTTCGCATAAATTCGCTGCATCTCGGGTTGGAGATCAACCCCCTTTGTCTTGGCGAATTTCATCAACTGATCGACTTCGACTTCGCCGATCGGGCCAAACGGTGTCGAATTGTTCGGATCCTGCGCATTGAGAGATTGGGAGAAAGCCAGAATAGCCGGCAAAGCGAGGCCAATCAGCACCAGGCCGCAACCGAAGCGGCGAGGGCGTGACGGCATATGGTCAGATACGCTCATTCTTCCCCGTCGAAGTAGTCCAAATTTTCGGAGCGCATCAGCCTTCGCTCCGGAGAGCGAACGAGCCACTTCTTACTGTTTGGGTAGTAGCACGATTCGCCGATCGGATTATCCGCGACCACATAAACGACCAGGTCATCAGCGCCGTCGTTGATAAGCTGGTGTGGTTCGTCTGGCTGGAAAATAAAGGCGTCGCCCGTCTCGATCGGTGTTGTTCCATCCTTGTGCCGAACGCTGCCTTTGCCTGAGATCACGTGGTAGAACTCCCATTGGGAGCTGTGGGAGTGATACGGATATGGGGTCTTGGCCGGTGGGATTCGGCAGATCTCGACATCAAAGGGATGTCGCTCCTTGAGCTCCGTCGAAGTTGGTTTCCTACCTAACGCTTCTGACACCTGTTTTCCCGCTCCGGCGAAGGTCCCTTTCGGCGAGGCCCAGGATAGCTCAACCAAATCTTTCGTATTTATCTTTTGCATAATCGTGCCGTAAACGTCTGGTTCGTGCGAGTTGAAAGCGTGGGCAAAAGCTCACTTGGTTGGGCCTCTTGCTTTTTGTCGCTCCTGGAATTCTATGAGCTCCTCGTATGGCAGGTGCTCACCACCTCGTGCTCCACAGATAGGCAGCATCTGTCGTAGATAGTATGGACTCTCATTATCGTGCCGCCCCGATAGGACTAAGGCGCAACGATGCGAAGCATAATAGGAAACCGCATCGTGGCTAACATTGCCAGCGTCGCCTCAGTACGCGAGCCATGAGCCGATTCCGATTTTGAACAAGAGCTCGGATGGAAGCTATGATGGGATTAGCCCGTCAACCTTTTCTCGTATCTTGCCAACCTTCAATGAGATCGAATCGGATTGACTTTGGATGGAGAGGTGACGGAGGTGCTCAAGCGTTTCGAGATATTGCGCAACAGTCGAAGAGTCGGCCGGCGAGTGGTTTACTGGTTAAAGTGCTCATCCCAAGCGATGTTCTTATACGTCGTAATACATCGCGAACTCGTACGGGTGCGGGCGGAGACGAAGGGCGTCGTATTCCTTTTGCTTCATTTCGATCCAGTTCGCGACGAAGTCGGCATTGAAGACGTCGCCTTTGAGTAGGAAGGAATGATCGGCTTCGAGGGCTTTGATGGCGCCGGCGAGCGAATCGGGAACACTCGGGACGTTGGCCAGCTCTTCCGGAGGCAGTTCGTAAAGGTTCTTGTCGAGCGGATCACCGGGATCGATGCGGCTTTGGATTCCATCGAGTCCGGCCAGCAGGAGCGCGGAGAAAGCGATATACGGGTTCGCGGCGGAATCGGGCGTGCGGAACTCAATCCGTTTCGCTTTCGGATTCGCCGAGTACGTGGGAATGCGGATCGCGGCGGAGCGGTTGCGCGCGGAATAAGCGAGATTGACGGGCGCTTCGAATCCAGGGACAAGGCGCTTGTAGCTGTTGGTCGTTGGATTCGTGATGCAGGTGAGCGCGGGCGCGTGCCGCAAAATCCCGCCAATGAAGAAGAGCGCCATCTCGCTCAGCCCAGCGTAGCCGTTCCCGGCGAAGAGCGGTTTGCCATCCTTCCAGAGCGACATGTGGGTGTGCATGCCGGACCCGTTGTCGCCGAAGACCGGCTTGGGCATGAACGTGACGGTCTTGTTGTGCTTCTTGGCCACGTTTCGGATGATGTATTTGTAATATTGGAGGTGGTCGGCCATCACTTTCATCGGCGCGAACCGGATATCGATTTCCGCCTGGCCGGCCGTCGCGACTTCATGATGCTGCCGTTCGATGGGGATGCCGGCTTTCTCGAGCTCGAGGCACATCTCGTTGCGGAGGTCCTGCAAGCTGTCGGCCGGGCCGACCGGGAAGTAGCCTTCTTTTGCGCGAATCTTGTACCCGAGATTCGGAAATTCTTCGCGGGCGCTGTTCCAATGGCCTTCCGCGCTATCGACCAGATGGAAGGAGGAATTGCCGGTGTAGCTGTAACGGACCTCGTCAAAAATGAAAAACTCCGCTTCGGGACCGAAGAAGGCCGTATCGGCGATGCCGGTGCTTTGGAGATACGCTTCCGCTTTTTCGACGATCCCGCGCGGGTCGCGATCGTACGGTTCGCGGGTGATGGGATCGACGATGGTGCAAATGAGGCTGAGCGTTTTCTCGGCATTAAAGACGTCGATCCAGGCGGTGGCAGGATCGGGAATGACGAGCATGTCGCTGGCGTTGATTGCGCGCCAGCCGCGGATGCTGGAGCCATCGAATCCGAGGCCCTCGGTGAAAATCTCTTCGTTATACTCGGTGAGGGTGGTGGTGAAATGCTGCCAAGAGCCTGGCAGATCAGTGAACTTGAAGTCGATGAGTTTGACCTCGTGATCCTTGATCATTTTGCTGACGTCGGAAGCGGTTTTGTCTTTGGCCATATTCAGAAGCTGACGGTTGATGGTTGAGAGTTGATGGAAAGAAAAATCCTGACGTTCATCGCTCGGGGCACGAGAAGCCGAGCGCGGGTTGGCAGCTCGAAGGGTCGCTGGAGGAGTCGATCAACCATCAACTCTCAACCATTAACCTCCGTCGTCACACCGCCTTTTCGCCAATCTCTTCCGTGCGAATCCGCACGGCGTGCTCGACTGGGAGCACGAAAACTTTGCCGTCGCCGATCTTGCCGGTTTTGGCCGCGGCCACTACGACCGTAACGGCCTTGTCGACCATTTCATCGGCGAGTACGACTTCGACCTTCACTTTCGGAAGAAAATCGACGGTGTATTCGCTGCCGCGATAAATTTCCGTGTGGCCTTTCTGGCGGCCGAAGCCCTTCACTTCCGTCACCGTCATGCCCTCGATGCCGAGCTCGGCCAGGGCCTCCTTTACTTCCTCGAGTTTGAACGGCTTGATGATCGCTTCGAGTTTTTTCATGTGGAGTAAAGTTGCGGCGGCTGGGTGTTTTTCAATCGTGTGAAGGGTTGGTGCGCGGATTCCCGGGACGACCGCTCGCTCTAAAATTCGAATCGGGAACTCGCCGCACGTGCTGTCTTAGCAACGCCGCCGAAAACGTGCAACATCGAAATTTCATCCGCGCGCTTTTTCCGCGGCGACCCTGGGGAAGAGCATCGCACGGCGGGGCACGAAGAGCACATAGCCGTTGTGAAACTTTGTGGCCTTTGTGCGAGGTGCCCGCAAATGCTTGCGCTGGGATTTGAGCATTTTCCGTCCTCAATTTGCTGCATCGGATGCGCCGTTTATAATGCGGTCGAATGTCTGCTGACTCCTTCGTTCACCTTCATCTCCATACGGAATACTCCTTCCTCGATGGGGCGGTGCGGATGAAGGAGCTGATGAAAAAGGCGGCGGAATTTGAGATGCCGGCAGTCGCAATCACTGATCACGGAAATCTCCACGGGGCGATCGAATTCTACCAGGCGGCGAAAGAGGCGGGCATCAAGCCAATCATCGGCTGCGAGGCGTACATGGCGCCGGGATCGATCAAGGATCGGCCGAATAATCAACGCGACGCCGCTTATCATTTCACCCTGCTGGCGAAGGATGAAACCGGCTATCGCAACCTCGTGAAGTTGATTTCCACGGCGCATCTCGATGGCTTTCATTACAAACCGCGGATCGACAAGGAGCTGCTTGCGGCGCATTCCGCGGGTTTGATCGGGTTGAGCGGTTGCCTCAAGGGCGAGATCAACCTGGCGATCCAGTCGGACAATCTCGCCAAGGCCCGGCAGAGCGTGGCGGAATTCCGTGACATCTTCGGCACTGGGAATTTCTTTTTGGAGATGCACGAACACGGCATCGAAGCGCAACAGAAATGCAATCAGACCCTGCCCCTTCTCGCGAAGGAATTCGGACTCGGGTTGGTTGCGGCCAACGACGTGCATTTTCTGGAGCGGAGCCACCATGAGACCCACGATGTGATGGTCTGCATCGGGACCGGCAAGATGGTGGCGGACGAAAGGCGGATGCGGTACACGCCGGAGCTTTATTTCAAATCGGCGGACGAAATGCGCGCGCTTTTTCCGGATTCTCCCGAGGCCATAAGCAATACGATTGAGATCGCGGATCGCATCCACCTCGAGCTGGAATTTGGTGTCTCGAAGTACCCCGAATATCCGGTCCCAGAGGGAAAAACGCGCGAAACCTATTTGCACGAGCTTTGTTACAAGGGTCTGCACGATCGTTACGGCGAGCGGGCGGGCACCGACACGGAGTTGATCAAGCGCCTTGAATACGAAATTGGCGTGCTCGAAAAGGCCGGGTTCGTCAGCTATTTCCTGATTGTCTGGGATTTTATCCACTATGCCAGGGAGCGTGGAATTCCGGTGGGTCCTGGCCGCGGCTCGGCGGCGGGGTCGCTGGCGGCTTATGTCCTGGGCATTACCGATATCGATCCGTTGCAATTCGGATTGATCTTCGAGCGTTTCTTGAATCCAGAACGTGTTTCGCCTCCCGATATCGATGTCGATTTTTGCAAGGAGCGGCGCGGTGAAGTGCTCGAATACGTTCGACAAAAATACGGCGAACGCCGGGTTTCGCAGATTGTGACGTTCAACAAGATGAACGCAAAGAGCGCCGTGCGCGATGTCGGGCGCGTGATTGGGCTTTCCTACGGTGAGGCGGACCGGCTCGCGCGCATGATTCCGGCGGGGCCGGGCCAGCAAAATATCACGCTGGCGGATTCCGCCCTGGCAAATCCGGAATTGCGGCGTGCGATCGAGACAGAACCGGCCACGCGCCAGTTGTGGGCTCACGCGACCTTACTGGAAGGACGGTCGCGAAATTTCGGGGTGCACGCGGCGGGTATCGTCATCGGCGACCGCGACCTGTCGGAATACGTGCCGCTGCGCCGCGACCCGAAGGAAAAGGAAGTCATCACGCAATATCCGATGGGGCCGCTGAATGATCTCGGGTTGCTCAAGATGGATTTCCTGGGACTGCGCACACTCACCGTCCTGCGCGACGCCTCCGAACTGATCCGGCAACGCCTCCCGGATTTCTCGCTTGAGGATATTCCGATGGATGATGCGCCGACTTTTGCCCTGCTCAATCGGGCCGAAACCATCGGTATCTTCCAGTTGGAAGGAGGCATGACTGGTTTCTGTAAACAGTTCGATTTTAAGACGATCGACGACATCATTGCCTTGAGCGCCCTCTACCGGCCGGGGCCGATGGATCTGATTCCAGATTACATCAAGCGCAAGAAAGGCCTGGCCAAAATTAAATACGAACATCCGCTGCTCGAGGAGGTTTGCGCGGATACCTATGGCGTCATGATTTACCAGGAGCAGGTCATGGCGGCGGCCAGCCGGCTGGGCGGCTACTCGTTAGGCCAGTCCGATTTGCTTCGGCGAGCCATGGGCAAGAAGGACCGCGAGAAGATGGCCAAGGAGCGCGCCAATTTTATCGAGGGCTGCGCGCGCACGAATAAGATCCCCGAAAAGAAGGCGAACGCGATTTTCGATTTGCTCGAGAAATTTGCCGGGTACGGATTTAACAAGAGCCACAGCGCGGCCTACGGATTGATCAGTTATCAGACCGCCTATCTGAAAGCGAATTACCCGGTGGAATTCATGGCCGGTTTGTTGAGCAATGAGATCAACAACACGGACAAAATTTCGACCTTTGTCGGTGAGTGCAAACGCATGGGGATTCCGATTCTGCCGCCGGACGTGAACCGGAGCGGACTGAAATTCAGTCCGGAGACTGTAGCTATAGCCGGGGTCGTTGACCCCGGTTCCCCAACGCAATTACAGGCCGGGGGCGCCGACCCCGGCTACAGAGGGAGCGCAATTCGCTACGGACTGGCCGCGATCAAGAATGTCGGCCAAGGCGCGATGGAATCGGCCATCCGCGAGCGTGAGGCGAGGGGAGAATTCACCTCGCTCGAGGACTTCTGCCGCCGGGTCGATTCGCGCATTGCCAATCGCAAGATCCTGGAAAGTCTCGTAAAGTGCGGCGCGTTCGATTTTCTCGACCGCGAGCGTGCCGCCCTATTTGCCTGCATCGACGATGCACTTGCCGCGGCGACCGCGACCCACCGGGACAGGGCCAGCGGCCAGGTTTCTCTCTTTGACGACATGCCGCCTCCGGCCCGGAAGCCGAGCGCAACGCGAGTGGTCCCCTGGACCGAGCACGAAAAAATGTCCTACGAGAAAGAGTTGCTCGGGTTTTACGTTACCGGTCATCCACTCGATGCGTATGCAACGCTCCTCGCGGCCGGGAAATATCAAACAATCGCATCGCTGAATGAGCTGGCTGACCGCGCGTCGTTTCGGATTGGCGGCGCGATCGTGCAGGTCGACCGGAAGTTCACCAAGAAAGAAGGAAAACCGTTTGCGGTGGTTTGGCTCGAAGATCTTACCTCAACGCTGGAAGTTGTTTTGTGGAACGAAGTTTACGTGAAGGTTGCGGATTCGCTGGTGCCCGGGCGCGTCATTGCGGTCCGGGGCACCCTCGATCGGCGGGACGATGCGCTTCGGGCCGTGGCCCAGGATGCGAAGATACTCGCTCCGTCGGGCAGCAGTCCCAGCGCGCCTAACGAATCGAATGGCAACGGGCGGACGGACGAATCGCCACCGATTGTTCTCTATTTTTCGCCGACCTCCAACGCGGATGAATTACGACTGGTCCAATCTTTCCTGGCCACGTCCCCGGGTGCATGCCCGGTGAGATTGGTGTTTTGTCGGGCCGGCGGTGAATTGCTCCAGATGGACGCGGGCCTGAACCTGCGTGTGAGTTTGACGCCGGATCTCCGTGATAAACTCGCGCCATGGATGCAGCTGGAACGACCGGTTAACGCGGCTGTTTCCTAACCGCCCTTGGCGGTTGTCAGGGAGTAGTGCCAAATATCACGGCAAGGGAGGTCGTGCGAGTCCGAGCGTCAAGGTCGTGCCGGATGGCTCCTGGTCGTGACAGATCGAAAATGTCCGGGATGAACCACCTCGCAGAAGTGTTTCGAGTGGATCGTCCGAATGCTTTTCAATCAACGTTATCGTCCAGTCCGGGGAAAAGAGGCTGCCGCGGGCATGCAGTTCGCCGATCGATTCCCGACGCGATCCCGCAATTCCGCCGGGAGAGAGTTCGATTCCATCGATGCAATCGCCTGGTCCCAGTGGCGTTAATACGACCAGCGGTGTGGTGGGGAAAATTCTTGCGGTGACATCGCTCAGCTCGCGAAAATCCAGTTCACCACGCGCGCCATATTGGATGTGGTTTCGAGTGAGGCGGGCAAAATCAATCGCGGCGGTCTGACCTCGGAACGTCATTCTCGTGGAGAGGGTCAGGCCGCCCAGGAAGCGACCGTTGACCAACTGGAGGTCCCCAACCAGATGAGGGTGTGGCATCATTTGGGAAAGCTCCAGGTGACCACTCAGGATTCCATCGGCAAATATCCCGCGGCAAACATAGCGCGGTAATTTCGATGCCAACACCAGAGGAAAGCTCAAGGCGGCGGAAAACGGCGCATTTTTCTTCAAGGCATATCCCGCCTCCTCCTTTTCGAACTGGTATGGGATCGACCATTCGAAATCCACGGTATCCGACCCGGAGGCGACCGCGTTTCCTTTTCCATGGAGAATTCCGAGGCTGGTTTGCAGTTCCAAGTCCGCGGAAAGGTACGGCTCATTTCCAAAGGCGAGATTGCGCAGGTGGAGAGTCGATTTTCCGTCGAGCGAAGCGGGTAGCCCATGAACTTCCAGGTTGCCGGACGCCTGGCCGGACATTTTCGGCTGCGCAGAGACCGCTCGAGCGAGCTCGGCGAGATCAGTCGGGTCAAGGGTGACATCGAGATCGAAATTGGGATTTTCGCTCAGCGCGGCCAGCCAGTCGCCCTGCATCTGCAGCTTCGAGAGAGATACCGGGAGAAAGATGTTGCCCTGGAGTTTCGGTTTGCCGTTCAAATCCAGATGAAGCGTCTGCAGCTGCAAATAATCCTTCGCGACGGAGACGAAGGCGCTAAAGGAGGCGTGCGGATTTGAGAGATTAAATTGCCGGAAGAAAATGTCGTCCGGCGAATAATCGCCTTCGAATTCCGCGTCGAAAGGAAGGGCGAATGATCCCAGCGGATGCAGTCCCCGTCCTCGCACGTGGAACGTGCCGGAGTGCGTGGCCTCTGCCCCCTTGGCCGACCAATCCACGTTGAGGCTGCCGCCGAAAGGAAAAGCCCGCAGCGCCTCCGGCATCAGAGCTACGTAGTCCGCCGCGTCAGCGATGGAGCTGGTGAACGTTCCCGAGTAGCTGCGGCCGCGGCTCAAATCCACGCTTGCCTGACCACGAAAGAAATCGTTCTTGCGGCGGAGGTCGAAGTTCGCGATCTCAACCTGCGATTCTTTCAAGCCCAACTTGACCTCCAGGGATTCGACCGGCACTCGAAACACGACCAGCGATTTGCCCGACATCGTCAGCTGGCCCGCGAGTTTTCGTTCCCGGGCGTCGACGTTCCCCGAGATGTCGACCTTGCCCGCAAAATCCGACGGGCTCGCCCCAAAAAGACGCGCGAAATCGCCGAGATCGTTGATCGAGGCCGAGATATCTCCACGGAAATCCGGATTGAGCCAATCGGCTAATTTCTCCGGAAGGGCGGATTCGCCGGTCAGGGTTAGTTGATTATTGAGCTGCTTAACGAAAACCTGCTCGATCTGCACCTGGCGGTTATAGAGCGACGCGCCAATGATGATCGTATCCGCCGTGCGGTCCCGCCAGGTTAGCCCTGTGACTTCAGCCCAAACCGTGGCTGTTGCCTGCGGAAGATTCGTCGTATCCCCGCGGAACGTGAACTTACAGGCGTGCAGCGAGCCCCCGGCGCGATCCGTGAATTCGAGCGCCTCGGACATTTGGGCGAGAGAGACCTCCGATACGCTCCCGGCCACGTCCCACGTTCGCTTGTTTGCGTGATCGTCGCTCGAAACACTCGCCCGGATTTTTCCACCGAACGCGTCCATATTTAACTCCAAACCAATGCGGCTCTCGCCGATTTGGGAGAGGTCGACCCGGATCGCGTCAAGGTCGAGACCGCGCGCGAGGGTAAGCGCGCCGATACTAAAGCGGTTCTCCTGCCACGAGGTCGCGCCGCGAAGGTGGAAAAAACTTTTGCAAAACCAGGGCGATGCGATCGTAATTTCATCCGCGCTAAAAACACCGGCCTCAATCTGTGCGCCGGAAAGGGTGCCGCCCCGAAGATCGATGGTCGTGTCGCCGTTTTCGACATGAAGTTTCAGGCCCGAGACCACAAAATTATCCGCCAGCAAATCGTCGAGAGCTTGCCAGGCAGAGTGCGGTGAGGTCGACTGCGGATTCCCGCGAATATCCACCATCATTCCCTCTGTGGCGGTCAGCGCCCGGAGGACGTGTCCGCGGGAATGGCTAAAAAGGGCCGAAAGGTTCAGGGCCAGTTCAACGCGGGGAGATTCGATCCTGACGCGTAACGGGGCTTCCGGTCCGCTGGCGATTTGGAGGTTGTGGACGACCACGGGGCGCAGCAAGGGCGCTTCGATTTTTCCGAACGCGATTTGCAACCCTTCCTGCTGGGCGGTGCGCGCGATCCAGAGGCGCAATCCGGCCGCGACCACGAACGGCGCGAGGCAGACGGAGAGAACGCCGGCGACGAACAACGAAGCGCAAAAAATGAGAAGAAGTTTTCTAAAGCGCATTTCCGGTCAGTTGCTCTGATCGTCGACGTTTTTTGGATCGGCGGTCAGAGGCCGCCGCTACAGTTTGGCGGGCGCTCTTTGAAAAACAAGATGAAGCGGATGACCGGTGGGAACGCGCTCGTCGAGCTGCTTTTGTAAGGCTGCCTCCGCCTCGGCCAGGATTCCGCTTTCGGCGGCTTTTTGCCGGGCGAGATCGGGGAGCACTGCGAGCTCATTCTGGAGGTCGGTTTCCGAGATTCGATTCCAAAACCCGTTTTCCAAAGCGAGGACCTCTATCTGTTTCTGTTCCACCCCGAGAATTGATGCATGGGGTATCCGTACCGTGATTGCATTCGGACGAAGGTCTACGCTGACGTCCTGCTGCAAATCAAAACCGGCTCTGGCCATGAACGTGCCGTGCAGCTTGACCCGCTTCGTGCTCCCCGCCCAGGTGTGGAGCAACTCGTGCTCGACTTCGATTTGTCGCGAGAGAATAGCGAGTTCAGCCGTGGCGGCCGACCTCTCCAAATAGACGCGGCTATTGATCGTGATGCGTGGTTGCAGCTGCGCGATTTCGACGAAGGCATCGCGGAGATCGCGGCCAACCCGCTCCAGTTCCGCGGTGCCTTGTTTAGTCGTCCGAGCGGGCCAGCTCTCCAGCCGAAGAAAGAGGAGCGCGAACACCGCGGCAACGATCAGGGCGACCAGCGTTAGCGCGAGCGGCCAGGAAAATCTTCGCTGCCGTTCAAGGGACACCGCGTTCATGAAGACAGTACCAAACCAAAAAAGTACCGCCCCCCACGTCCGATGGACATGAAGGGCGGCTGTTCCCCCCAGAACATTTTTAAATCTGTCCAAGTAATAGACGAGTTTTCGCCTGGTGGCAATAAAATTGTTACAAATTGTGATGATCTCATGCGACGCGGGGTGGCGATTGCCATAACCTTTATTTGATGAAACTCGGGCTGCGCTATCAGACGACCTACCGTTACGAAGAGGCGGTCGGCTTTTCGCCGCACCAGGTTCGGCTGTTTCCACGGAGCGATCGCTTCACCCGGGTGCGCCGATTCGATTTTACCACCGGGCCAAAAGCGACCGTGCGATTTTCCCGCGATGTTTTCGAAAACACCGTCGCCTCCTGTTTTTTCCCCGAGCGGTCAAAGGAATTGGAATTCCGGGTCGCGATCGACCTGGATCTCGACGAGAAGGACCCGTTCCACTTCATTCTGGAGAAGGACGCGGTAGAAACGCCATTTGGATATGACGGGGCGGTGGCGAAGCTGCTCGAGCCCTACTTGGAAAGACGCGCGAAGAAGCGGTTGGTCGTGCCCGGGTATGAACCGCCGACCAGTAGGAAACGCCGGGCGACCGTCGAAACCCTGGTCCAGCTCAACAAGGCGCTGCACGAATGCATTGGCTACGAACGGCGGGAAGAGGGTGCCGCGCTGACCCCGGCGGAAACACTTCGATTGGGTCGGGGTGCCTGCCGCGATGTGGCAGTGTTGTTGGCGGAGATCTTGCGGCAAATGGGGTTCGCATCGCGCCTCACCAGTGGTTATCTGCGCGAAAGCGATTCTGAAACGCGGCGAGCAGAGGGTTCGTTGCATGCGTGGACCGAAGTCTTTCTCCCAGGCGCGGGCTGGGTCGGCCTCGATGCCACCAACGGTGTCTTCTGCAACCAAAATTTCATCAGCGCTGCGGTTGGCCTAATGCCAGCCGACATAACGCCGATCACGGGCGTCTATTTTCACCCAAAACGAATTCCTGGCCAGATGACGAGTAGGCTGCACCTGATCAACTTGTGAGGGGTGAAATGCGTGGCGTGTGTGTGTCATCCCGAGCCGCGGAGCCGCCGAGGAACATCACCGTTGAAACCCAGATCCATGCTCGCTGACTTGCAGCTTCGAAATTTTCGCCGTTTCGAATCGCTCGGGGTCGAATTTTCGCCCGGATTCAGTTTTTTCGTGGGCCGAAATGGGCAGGGGAAAACGTCGATTCTGGAAGCGGCTTGCGTTCTCTTGCGGCTGCAATCGCAACGCAGCTCGACTTTGGGGCCTGTCGTGCGTTTTGGCGAAAAATCGTTTGCCGTCGCCGGCCGGGGCGAAAATCATTTTTTGGAATTTCGCTACAGTCCGCTCCGTCGAAAGGTTGCTTTCGATCAGGTCGAACAACGTGCCGTGGACGAGTACCTTCGAGTTGCTCGTGTGGTCTCTTTTGCAAATACGGATATCGAACTCATCCGTGGTGGTTCCGAAACGCGCCGGCGGTATCTTGATTTTCTCGCCGCGCAAATTGACCCGCTTTACCGGCCGACCCTCCGCGCCTATGACCGCGCCCTTCGCTCACGCAACGCACTTTTGAAATCGCCTCATCCGCGCCCTCGCGAGCTCGCGGCCTATGACCCGCCGCTCTTGGAATACGGCGCAAAGTTGTCGGCGCTGCGCGCCCGGCTGGTCAAACGCCTGGCACCTCTGGTAGCGGCCGCGCATGGCGAGATCAGCGGAAGCGGAGAGAAATTGGAAATCAAGTTTTCACCGGGAAATAGTGACGACTTCGCGCGCGATTTGGCGGATTCGCGTGCGCAAGAGTCGCGGCTTCGCCAGACAGTGGTCGGTCCGCATCGCGACGATATTCAGATTCTCGTGGAGGCATGCGCTGCCAGCCAATACGCCTCCGAAGGACAGCAGCGCACGGTCGCGCTCGCGTTGAAGGTTGCGCAATCCCGAATCTTCATGATCGAGGAGGGCAGACCACCCCTCCTCCTGATCGACGATGTTTTTGGCGAACTCGATCCCGAACGGCGCAATTCGCTTTTGCAGCACCTGCCGGCTGGCGCCCAGAAACTTGTCACGGCCACGACCATGCAATGGCTGGAAAATGCCGTGGATGGCCCGGTCTCAGAATTACGCGATGGGCGACTGCATCGATCGGCGTAGGGCCCCGCCTGGCCAATCTCGCGCTTGCTTAGGGTGGTTGGGCAGCTTCTACTTTCCTATGCGTAACCTCGGGGAAGGGATGCCGCTGAGCCTGGCGGGTTCGTTGCTGGTCGCTCATCCCAATATGCTCGATCCGAATTTTCGCCGGGCCGTGTTGTTCATCTCCGCCCACGACACAACGGACGGCGCTCTCGGGGTTATTATCAATCGTCCGTTGGACAAACAGGTGGCCGATTTGGTGAATGAGACGCCACCGGAAGGTCTCGCGAATGTGCCGGTGTTTCTCGGTGGTCCGGTTGGGAAGAATCAGTTGATGTTCGCGGCCTTTGAATGGAAGTCGGGAGGGGGCCTGAAACTCAATCACAATGTCGGAGTCGATGAAGCGCATCAACTGGCCGGCGAGGATCCGGCCTCCATCCGGGCGTTCGTTGGTTATGCTGGCTGGAGTGCGGGCCAGCTCGAAGCAGAGATGAAGCAAAAGGCCTGGATCTTGCAGGAACCGACCCGCGAGACGCTCACTCCCGACCGTTTGCCGAAACTTTGGTTTGAAATCATGCGGGGTCTCGGACCGTGGTACAAAATGCTGGCGGCGGCGCCGGATGATCCATCACTGAATTAGTGAGTTGGATCTGGTAAATAAAAGATTCCACTAGTCTCGCGAATCAGTTCTACCTATCACTAGTCACATATAACCAATCACTTTTTCGCAACATGATCATCGGCGTCCCGAAGGAAATTAAGGAGCAGGAGAATCGAGTCGGCCTCCTGCCCTACACAGCCCAACTCTTGACTCGTCGAGGGCACACCGTCCTCGTGCAGAAGAGCGCGGGCGTCGGGTCCGGTTACCCGGACGAAGCGTACGTCGCGGCGGGCGCGAAAATCATCGAGAGGGCGGAGGACGTTTTCAGTCAGGCCGAGATGATTGTGAAAGTAAAGGAGCCGCTCAAAGCCGAGTGGGGTTTGTTGCGCCAGGGGCAGATTCTTTTTACTTATCTTCATCTCGCGGCGAACAAGGAACTCACCGAAGCCTTGCTCAAATCCGGGGTCACCGGTGTGGCCTACGAGACCATTCAGGTCGGGAGCAAATTGCCGCTCCTCGAGCCGATGAGCGAGATCGCCGGGCGCATGTCAATCGTGATGGGTGCGTATTACCTGGCGAAACATAATGGCGGCAACGGCGTCCTTCTCGGCGGTGTGCCGGGCGTGCTCCCGGGAAAAGTGGTGGTGCTGGGTGGCGGAACCGCTGGCGTCAATGCGGCCCGAATGGCGGTGGGACTCTGCGCCGATGTGACCATCCTGGAAGTGGACGGAGAGCGGATGCGTTTCCTCGATCTGACCATGCCGAATGCGAACACCCTCCATTCTAACGATGCGCACTTGGACGAGTTGATGCCAACGACGGATCTGCTGATCGGCGCCGTGCTTGTGCCGGGAGCCAAGGCACCAAAACTGATCACGCGGGCGATGTTACAAAAAATGAAACCGGGCAGCGTGCTGGTCGACATCGCGATTGATCAAGGGGGCTGCGTGGAAACATCGCGTCCAACGACGCACCTCGCTCCCGTTTATGTGGAGGAAGGTGTGACGCATTACTGCGTGGCGAACATGCCGGCCGCCTACGCGCGAACCTCGACTCAGGCACTGACGAACATTACTTCGCGCTACGTGGAATTGCTGGCCGATCTTGGGCTCGAAGGGGCCTGCCGGAAGGTTCCGGCGCTTACCGGGGGAATCAATACGCGCGATGGCCGGCTGACCTGTTCGGCGGTTTCGGAAGCGCACAGTTTAAAATATCAGGCTCCATTCTAAATGTGTCATTCGAGGGCAGATGCCTTCGAAAGATGAACTTGAGCAAGACCGAAAAGTCGCCTTGTCCCGATTCAACCTTAGCCCTAATATGGGCAACCAATCCAAACTATGAAAAAACTAATCTGCATTTTGGCCGGCGCCGCCCTTCTCGGAGCGTGTGAGCAAAAAACCGAAGTCGCCGCTCCGGCGCCAGCCCCTGAAAAGAAGACTGAGCCCAGCACGGCTGAGATGGGACAAAGGCCCAAAAAAGAGGCCGTGGTTCCTGCCGTAATCCCCGCCGTGAGCAACGAAGCGAAGACCGATGCCGCTGCGGCGGTGAACACCCTGAGTGCGGCCGCGACGGCAGCAATGAGCACCGAGACGAAGACCGAGTCCGCTTCCACCCCGAGCCCGTAGTCTTTACCGGCTTTTAGTCGAAAGTCTTCCTGTGGCCTTTCCGCGGGAAGACTTTTGCTGTACGGACATGGTGAGAGCGTTTGGCAATGATTGATTCTGACCGATGAGCTCCGTCCCGCTCCGATTGCTTTTCCCGAAGGCGCGACGTCTCACCCTGACGTCGCAGTTTGCGCGCGTGAGAAGCGAGGGAGAAAGCGTTCGCGGCCGATTGCTTATCCTTGGATTCCTGCGCCTGAAAAGCACCGACCGTTATCAAGCCGGTTTCGTCACCTCGAAGCGGATCGGCGGGGCCATCGTCCGAAATCGTGTCCGCCGGCGGGTGCGCGACATTGTTCGAACCGAACAAGGGCGACTGCGGGAGGGTTTTTGGTTTGTCGTGATCGCACGTCCGCCGTCGGCGCGAGCCTCCTATTCCGCTCTGAAAGATGAGTGGTTGCGCCTCGCAGAGCGCGCTTCTATTCTAGCGCCCTGATGCACCTGCTCGCGCGTTTTCTGATCCGTGCCTACCAACTGGTCGTGTCGCCGGTGTTATCCTTTCTGGGCGGGCCGGGTTCCGGATGCCGGTTCGAACCGACCTGTTCGGCCTACTTCCTCGAAGCGCTCGCAAGGCACGGGTTTCTTCGGGGAACCTGGATGGGATTGCGGCGGCTTGGCCGCTGTCACCCGTGGGGCGGGCAGGGACATGATCCCGTGCCCGAAAGTGGGAGTGGTCTTTCGGCGGCGGCCGCCACCCGAAAGCTCTCCGGTCTCCCGCATTCCGACCATCTCGTTTGTGAATAGCCTTCCGGGGAGCACGTATGGATCGACAAGCATGGATTGCCGTCACCCTTTGCGTGATTGGGTTTGTCGGTTTGCAGGTCTACAACGCGAAGCACCTGCCGCCGCCGGTGCCGGCTTTACCCTCATCGACACCGGTTGGGACGCCAGGAAACCAATCCGCGGCCACGGCTTCGCAGGCGCCGGCGGTTAGTCCCGCTCCCGGGGCCAGCCCGGCGGCCTCGCCCGTCGCATCCGTTCCTCCGTTTGCCGAGAAATCGGAGGCGCTCCGGAATGACGACGTCGAACTTCGCCTGACGAATCGCGGGGCCGGGATTAGTGGGGCGGTGCTGCTCAAGCACGAGGTGGAAAACGGTCAACGCGTTGTCTTGAATTCGGCGGATCACACGCCCATTGGCGCAATCATCGAGCAGCCGGCCGCGCCCGAACTTCCGGAATTCGCCATTGTGCGCGGGGCTGACGGGAGCGTCCAATTCGACCGTAAGACTCCCGATGGAGTCAGCGTCCGGAAGAGATTTTTCTTCCCGCCCACTTCGGAAAAGAAGGACAACTTCGTCGCGGAAATGGAGGTCGATTTCCGGAACGATGGCGCGCAGGCCTACACGAACGCCGGTTATTTCGTGGCACTTGGTTCAACGGCGCCCCTTCATCCGCGGGATATGCCTGCCTACACTCGGCTGGTCTGGTCTATCGACGGCAAATCGAAGGCGACCGATGTGAGCTGGTTTGCCGCGCAGAATTATCCCCTCGTGGGTGTCCAAAAACGCGCAGCGCAGCCGTCTTTCCGGGAAACGGTGAATGGCGCTGAGTGGGCCGCCATGAGCAACCAATTTTTCACCACCATCATCACGCCCCTGAACGCGAAGGTGGTCGAAGTCTGGGCGCAGCCTTTCGATCTGCCGCACCCGGACGGCCCGCCTCTGCGCGGGATGGAAGGTGCGATGGGGATGCCGGGGTTTCATCTTGAGCCCGGTCAAACGACCTCGTTGCGTTTTCAGCTTTACCTCGGGCCCAAGCTCTACGGGCGTCTCGCGAAACTCGAGCACGACGAGGCGGAAATCATGAACTTTGGGATGTGGAAATTAGTCAGCCAGGCGCTCCTGAATTTCATGAACCTGATCCACGGATGGGTCGGTGATTACGGTTGGGCGATCATCATTTTGACCGCCTGCGTCAAAGGCGTCCTCTGGCCGCTCCAGAACAAGGCCAACAAATCGATGCGCAGGATGTCGGCTCTCGCGCCCAGGATGCAGGAGCTGAAGGAAAAGTACAAGGACGATCCGACCCGGATGAATCAGGAGGTCATGAAGCTCTACAAAGAGCACGGCGTCAATCCGGTTGGTGGCTGCCTGCCCATGATGATCCAGATCCCGATCTTCTTCGGATTGTTCAGCATGCTCGGACAAGCGGCGGAACTGCGAAACGCCTCGTTTCTTTGGTGGGTGCACGATCTTTCCCAGCCCGACACGGTGGCGCATGTCCCCGGCCTCGGCTGGAACATCAACATCCTCCCGCTCCTCATGGGAGCGACCAACCTCTGGCTCATGCGGCTGACGCCGAAGACCGGCGACAGCACTCAGCAGCGGGTCATGATGTTCATGCCGTTGATCTTTTTATTTTTCTGCTACAATTTCGCGGCGGCGCTGGCATTATACTACACGACGCAGAACCTGTTTACGATTCTGCAGCTTTATCAGAACCGGAAACAGCCAGTGCCGGTTCTGGAGAAAGTTGCTCCGGCAGGGAAGAAGTCGCGCAAAGGACGATCATGACGCCCAAGGAATTACTCGACACCATTCTCGGTTATCTCGGCTTCGTTGTGCAAATTGATGAGACGCAGGGCGAAGGAGGAAATGCGAAGTTGCAGATCTACATGGAGGAGAGCCAGCAGCTCATTGGCCGGGACGGCGAGACGCTGGAAGCGATCCAATTCCTGCTCAACCGCCTGATCCAATCGAAGGACAGAGATGCTCCGAAAGTGGTGGTCGATTGCGAGCATTATCGGTCGATGCGGGAAGATCGAATCGTGCAACGGGTGAGAGAGTTGGCCGAGCGTGTTCGTATTTCGGGTCGTTCGCTGCAGCTCGAGCCGATGAATTCCTACGAGCGGCGAATTGTCCACAACGCTTTCAAGGACGATCCGGATGTTGCCACCTGGAGTCCCTCTGATTCCGCGCGGATCAAGCAAATCACGCTCCTGAAACGCCAGCCGAAACACGAAGCCGCGCCGCAGCCGTAGTAGGGGAAGTGCGAGGTTCGCCGTGTCATCCCGAGCCGCGCAGACGGCTAGGGACCTCACGATTGCTCACCCGCTTACTTGCGTGAAGGTCACGGTATCCATGGCTTCGGCGTTGTGGGGCGCAAGCTGATCCGCGCTTCGATTGTGAGGTCCCTCGCCCTCTGTGCGGCTGGGGCCGACAGCTTTGGCGCAACTCAATCGTCGAACCGAAACAAGATCTTTCCACGGCGCTTCTCCTGTGATGCGTGAGCGATCGCGGCTGGCAATTCCGCAAGCGGGTAAGCCTTTTCCACTTTCGTGCGCAACAGTCCGCGCTGCGCCATTTCGAAGAGCGGCGCAAAAGTTTCGGTCCGTTGCCCCGCCGTGGCGCCGTCGTACCACTTGTTTACCCAGAATCCCGTGAAACGCAGGTTTTTGAAGATGAGCATCCCGTTTGGAATGCACATTGGCTGCAAGCTCATCGCTCCGTAGGTGACGATCGTTGCCTCCGGTGCGAGCGCCTTTGCCATGCGCACGGCGTTCTCTCCGCCGACCGCATTCAGAGCCAATCGAATCGGTGCGCGTTGCGTCTGCTCGGCCACCTCGGCGCGGAGATCCTCGCCATCCACCACCACCACATTGCCGCCTTCGGCCCGAAGCTCTTCCACGAGTTCCGCGCGACGAACAATGTTGACCGTTTTGTAGCCCAGCTCGCGTGCGATCTGAATCACGCAGCGTCCGGCGGCTGAGTTCGCTGCATTCTGAATCAACCAATTGCCTGCCTGAAGCGAAACAAAATCATGCAGCATTCGCCATGCTGTGACCGGGTTCACCTTGAGCATCGCTGCCTGGACCGGGTCGATTCCGCCGGGAACGACCACCAGCTTTTCCGCAGGGACTGCGCACGCTTCCCGCCACGTTCCCAAACTGTGCGGCAAAATCACCAAGGCGCCTGCTTCGAGATCTCGCACGGCGGCGCCGATTTCCACGACAATGCCCGCGCCCTCCATCCCAGGTGTGGCCGGCAGCGCTGGCCGGATCGGATACTTTCCTTCGATCGCGTTCAGGTCTGCCGGGTTGATCGGAGCGGCCACCATCCTCACCACCACCTCTCCAGGGGCTGGCACGGGCCAGGGCTGCTCAACGATGCGCAGAACCTCCGCCGGATTTCCGTGCGTTTGGTAGACTGCGGCCTTAAGACTTTTGCTCATAGATGCCGCACGCTTTTCATCCTACATCCAACGATCCCGCCAGCAATATGCAAACGGGTGCGCGCGTGGCGCTCGCGGGCATGATCGTAAATCTGCTCCTGGCGGCCGCCAAGGTCACCGCGGGGTTGCTTGGGAATTCTTACGTGCTGATCGCCGATGGAATCGAATCCGTGCTTGATATCGGCGGCTCGGCCATCATTTGGGGTGGCCTCAAGTTTGCCTCGCGGCCACCGGATGCGACCCATCCCTACGGCCATGGAAAGGCGGAGCCGCTGGCTGCGGGAATCGTCGCGGTGGGGGTGCTGCTCGCCGCGCTCGGGCTGGCGGCACGGAGTATCCACGAAATTTATCGGCCGCATCACGCTCCGGCGCCTTTTACCTTGATCGTCCTGGTGGTTGTGATTGCGGTGAAGGAATTTCTTTATCGCTCGGTCATTCGGCTGGGAAAGAATGTCGAGAGCACCGCGGTCCAAACCGACGCCTGGCATCATCGGGCCGACGCGATGACATCAATCGCGGCTTTTATCGGTATTTCCATCGCCTTGATTGGTGGCGAACGGTGGCAAAGTGCGGATGCCTGGGCCGCGCTTTTCGCCTGCGGGATCATCGCCGCGAATGGCTACCGCCTGCTTTTCCCGGCTTTGCATGAGATGCTCGACACGGCCCCACGGGGCGAGATCGTCGCCACCATTCAGCGCGCGGCGAGTTCCGTCCCAGGCGTTTTCGAAGTGGAGAAATGTCTCGTGCGCAAGATGGGTCTCTCGTTTTACGTCGATTTGCACGTTGGGGTTGATGGAAAAATCTCGGTGCGCGACGGGCACCGCATCGCGCATCAAGTAAAGGACGCGATCAAACAGACCGACTCGCGGATCGCCGATGTGCTGGTCCACGTCGAACCGGCAGGCCAATAGGTCATATGGGTCCTATGAGGTCAACGCGCAGCAGCTGGTCGAGCGCCGTGGTTAGTGACCGCCGCGCCAACACCACGCGTTGACGAAATGCGTTTAGCCGGCCGACTGCCGCCGGATGAGTCGCCAAATAAAGCGCCAGGCGCCCGACGTTCGTTTTCTGCTTCTCCAAATCGAACAACACCTCGGGCGGAGCAGGCAACGGCTCCGAGGGCGTATCGCTCATCACGCGCAACGACAGCATCGGAACCCGATGAACGGCGCAAGCAGCCGCGATGAATTCCGTTTCCATATCCACGGCCACAGCGTCACTTTCTACGGCCACGCGATTACGTTCAGATTTTGAATCGATGACCTTGGGAACGGTCGCCAGTTTTCCCAGGAAAAGCGCATTACCTGCGAAGTCAGCGGGCAGAGACCTCATGAGCTCCGGGCTCGAGAAATTTTCCGAGAGCAATAAATCTCCGACCTTCAATTTCTGGTCCAGGGCCCCGGCAAACCCGGCACTGATCAGGTATTTGAACTGTTGCTGACCCAGAAATCTTTCGATGCGTGGCGTGCAACTTTTCTTGCCTGCACCAGTGTGAAAGAGCGCAACCGACCGTCCGTGAATGTACCCGCACGTGCTTTCCACGCCTTCGCGAGCGCAAGTGCCTGGCTTCACCAGCAAACGAATAAAGTCCGAACTTTCCGCCGGCAACGCGAACGCAATCGCGATCGTCAAACCGCCGTTGCTCACGGGTTCGGAGGCGGCGACGATTGGGTGATCCGCACGTAGATGTTTACTTTTGCGGTGGCTGGAAGATTCGCCTTTTTCGGTGCGGGAGGTGAAAAATTTGCTTGAGCGAGCGGCGCGAGTGCCTGGCGGAATTCGTCTGCCCGGTTGGCGGGAAGCTCTGCCAGCACGGTAACACCCGTATCGTCCGGGGGGCCTTTGCTGGCGGATCCACCGTGTTGAGCCGCGAGCATGACGACGTTATTAGCCATCGCTTCGCGCTCGTTCGGAGAGGCAGACAAACGGATCTCATCGACTTCGAGCGTGGGGGCGGGGAGCGCGGTTTCAGCCGCCTTTTCCAGCGACGCCGAGAGTTGTTCGCGAATGGCCGCCTCTCTCGCGCGAAGCCCGGCCGACTTATCCGATTTCTTGTTGCCGATAATGAAAGCGATGCCGACGAGCACATTCACCATGACCAAAAGGGCGAAGGCCGCGAGCAGCCGACGTCCTAGTTTTCCACTCGGAGGCGGGATCTCCAAGTCGTCGCTTTCTCCGAGGACTTCGCGTGAACCCCGTGAGCGCCGGTGCATTTCGCGCGCGATAGCGAGTTCGCGTTCCAACTGTGGATCGGTGGCGAGTCTTTCTTCGAGCGCCGCGCGTTCGGCCCCCGGAAGATTTCCCTCGAGATAATCGAAAAGCTTTTCCGGATTCATGCGTGCACGGGACCGTCATGCGGAGCACCGTCATACGCAAATTGCGCTGGCAAAGAAGCAGGTGAAAGTTGGTAGTTGAGAGCTCGCGAGAGTAGTCGGTTTCCCATCTTTCAGCACTCAACTACCAACTCTCAGCTTTGGCTGCGGCTGCCTCGGCTATTGCTCTTTAGCCTCGTGGAAATAGATTACCGCCCTCGTGGATGAAAAGGGCAACGCGCGTGTTCAATCGCCCCGACAACGGCCCCGGCTGCTTGGGCGGGGCCTGCTCGTCTTGGTCGCACTCCTCCTGATCTTTCACCGGCCGATCATTTTTGGCCTCGGACGCTCGGTGGCGAATCGATACGCGGCCAGGGAAAATCTCAAGATTGATTGCTCCCTCGGAGGAACAATTTTTACTGGCTTGGTCATTCGAAATCTCCACGTGGTGCCGATCGGTCCGGCCATCGTCGAGTCGATCGACGTTGATTACATCCGGGCCGATTACAGCCTGTGGGACCTGTGGCGGCGAGGCGCGACCGACGCTCTCAAGAACGTCGAGATGCGGGCGGCGCGGATCGTTCTCGACCCGGCCAAAGCCCCTTTGAAACCCAGAGTCCCACGACCTGACGAACGAATCACTTTGTTCCCGATTTTTCCGGAACGACTCCGTCTGTTCGGCGTCAATCTCCACGTCCGTGCTCCCAGCGAGGAGCGGGATTTCGTTTTGGAGCATCTCGACCTCGAACTCGATCCAAAGAAACCGGGGGAGCTTCACCTGGCCACCCTGCAAATTCCCAGCGCTCCGGCCTGGAAAAATATTTCCGCTCAAACTTCCTACACCAATAGGAATCTGATCGTGCGTGATCTGGTCCTGGACCCGGAAAACCGATTCCAGCTGATCGGAATCGATGCCTCGCGCATTGGAGCGAGAGCGCTTGAGATGGTGCTCGACGCGACCCTCGCTCACGGGACGGTAACCGGTTCGGTTGCTCTGAGCGAGACTGCCCATTCGCTCCAGACGAAACTCCGGCTGGTCGCGGAAAAAGTTTCACTCGATACGCTTTTCGGTTATCTGGGCCGGCCTCCGGAATTTCTCTCGGGTACGGTTGAACGTCTGGCGATTGAGTCGAGCGGGGCGATCGATTCTCCGCGAACCTGGGACGCGAAGCTCGAGGCGCAGGTCAACAATTTGCGGCGGGCGGATCTCACCTTTGATCGTTGTGTCGTGAACGTGACGGCGCACGATGGCGTGGCGACGCTGCAATCCGGCGAAGCGACCAAAGGGCTCAATAAAATAGAGATGACAGGGTCGGCCGAATTGCCCGAACAGATTCGTTCCCTGGGCCAGAGTCCGGCCACCTTTGATATCACGGGGTCATTCCCGGATCTCCCAGCCCTGACCGGCGGATTCGCTCAGCCGTTGACCGGCTCCGCCAACGTGAACGGCAAGGTGGAAATCAAGGAAGCGATTCTGCAGGTAGATGCACGTTTTGGCGGAGGGCCGATCGGTGCCGGCAATGGAACCATCGCGCAGGTCAAGGGAACCCTCGCGGCCAAAAAGAAAATGCCGCCGCTCGGCCCGGGAACCGTGTCCTTCGCCGGCCTCCAGACGGAAGTCCATCTCGACCTGGCGGACTTGCGCTCTGGGGATTACCTTCTGGATTCCGTGCATGCTGATCTTCGCAGTGAGGGTGCTGCGGTTCAGATCGAGCGCATCGTCGCCGTGCGAAATCAAAACACCTTCACGGCCGCCGGTGAATATCAACTGCCGGATGACTTCGCCGCGACGCGAATGCAGCCGGCAAGACTCGACGTTTCTCTACGCGCGCCGAATCTGGCCGATTTTTGGGCGGTTGACGCCCAGAACAGGATCACCGGCCCGCTTCAGATCACGGGGGAGGTGACACTTCGCGAGGGGAAGGCCCAGGGACAGGTGTCGGTTTATGGATCCAATCTGACTTGCCGAAATCTGATCATCCCGCGGCTCAGCGCGCAGGCCTCAGTCTGGAACAACGTCGTGTATCTGAACGATTTCACCGCCAGCCTGAATGAGCGGGATTACATGGGAGGGAGCGGGACAGTCTCTCTCGACAAACCGTATCGCTACAGCGGCAAGGTGAACGCGAACGTGGCAGACCTCGCTCGACTTAAGCCGCTCCTGGTCGCCGCCGGCAACAACAATGAAATCGCGGGTTCCCTCCTCATCGACTGGCAGGGAAGCGGAGAAGCGGCCGAGTTCAAGAATTCCGGTAAGTTGAAGCTGACGCTCGAGAAGGGGCGCTACGCGAACTTGCAGGCGCTCCAGGCGAACATCGATGCGAGCTATTCGCCCGACGGTCTCGACGTCCCAACCATCTTCCTCGGCAGCGACAAAATGGATTTCCAGGCGATCCTCGCGGCAAAGGGTTCGACGCTGGAAATCTCGAAAATCCAGATTCATCAGGGCAAGGCAAAATACGCGTCGGGTAATATGTCGTTGCCGTTCGTCTGGAAAAATATCGGGACCAGCGAAGCGGTTTTTCCTTCGGACGGAAAAGTTCTGGTGACATTTCAGTCCGAACGCCTGGATCTGGGCAAGCTCTTCGCCGACCTGGGAATGAAGCCGCTCGCGACTGGGCTGGTCAACGTCAAGGTCGATGCTCAAGGCACGCTCGCCCAACTGCGCGGACGACTCGATCTGCAAATGAGCGACCTCCATAGTTCGGACTACCCGAAGCTCGAGCCCGCAGCCTTGAACCTCGTCGCGGAGCTGCAAAACAACCAGCTCGCCCTTAACGGCAGGTTGCAGCAAGCCAAAATCCAACCGGTGCAGATAACCGCGAATCTTCCCTTCGACGTTTCGACCATCATCGCGCGGCGAAAGTTCGATGAGGCGACGCCGCTAACGGCCAAGGTGCAGTTGCCGCGCAGCCCGGTTAATTTTCTGCGCCAATTCCTTCCGGCCATCACACAACTCGACGGCGACCTGACGCTCGATGCCAGTGTCAATGGAACGCTCGCCAAACCGGTTCTGAGCGGCTCAGGCGATATCACCATTAATAGGGCGCGCTTCAGTAACCCGACGCTGCCAGCCCTGAGCGGATTTCACTCGCGCCTGACGTTCGCCGGCGATGCGCTCAACTTCGAGCGCTTCCGGGGCGATCTGGCTGGCGGACCGTTCACCATCTCAGGCCGCGTGACGTTTCCGAAACTGACTCAGCCGAATCTGGATTTCCAACTAAAGGCGCAAAGCATTCTGATCGCTCGAAGCGATTCACTCACCGCGCGGGCCGATGCCGACTTGAAAGTGCTCGGCCCGTGGGCGAGCGCGGCCGTGACCGGAAGTGTCGCGCTGACGAACAGCCAATTTCTGAAAAACATCGACCTGATTCCAATTGGGCTGCCGGGACGGCCCGCTCCCCAGCCCCCCTCCGAGCGTCCAGACTTTTCCGTGACGGAACCGCCGATTCGTGATTGGAAATTCGACATCGCAATCAAAACCAGAGACCCGTTTCTCCTTCGTGGAAATCTTGCCAACGGCGGGGCCATCGTAGACTTGCGTCTTACCGGCACGGGCTTGCAACCCGCTCTTCAGGGCGTGGTGCGCCTGGAAAACGTGGAAGCGACGTTGCCCTTCAGCCGGCTGGACATCGCCCGGGGCTTTCTCTACTTCGATCCGAGCGATTCATTTAATCCCAAGATCGATTTGCACGGAACGTCACTCATTCGGGATTATACTGTTCATGTGTACGTCTATGGCACGTCGCTTGCACCAGAAGCCCTCTTTAGCAGCGAGCCACCCTTGCCCCAGGAAGAAATCATCTCATTGCTCGCGACCGGTGTCACACGGGGAGAATTGACCGGAAACAACAACGTCCTCGCCGGTCGCGCGGCCATGCTTCTGGTTCAGCAGCTTTATCAAAAGATCTTCAAGAAAGGCCAGACCGCCGGGAGCAATTCGGCTTTGGACCGGTTACAAGTGGACGTTGGAAATATCGATCCGCGGACCGGGCAGCAAACGGCGACCGCGCGCTTCAAAGTGAACGATCGGTTTGTCCTGATCGGGGACCTGGGTGTGGGAGGAGATTTTCGCGGAATGGTCAGGTATCTGATTCGATTCAAGTGAGATGAGCCGCGTGTTTTTGAAGCTGATTTCTTTCGGAGGGACGCGCTTCCGCGAGTCCAAGATTGCCGGCACTTCAGGGGCACGTGGAAG
>Ga0209048_10000202_pt1 | contig 64258 bp, 53 predicted proteins | sample FrelakmetCRP12CR_FD_187146 | JGI IMG/M metagenome (GOLD analysis project Ga0209048, IMG submission 187146) | Freshwater lake sediment microbial communities from the University of Notre Dame, USA, for methane emissions studies - CRP12 CR (SPAdes)... | ecosystem: Environmental > Aquatic >...
GGCGGCGCCCCCGTGACTCAAGCCTGGGCCGACGAGCTCGGCGCCGACGGCTACGGCGCCAACGCCGGCCTGGCGGTGGAGCGGGCCAAGGGGCTGGTGGCGTAGCCGCTCCCAGCGTCGGTCTGCCGGCGAGGACGTGACCGCGAGAGGGCGGGGGTGCTGCGCACCCCCGCCCTCTCGCTCTGTCTACGCCCGTCCGCCATCGGCCAGCGGCAGAGTGCGCAGCAGGTACTTGTCGAACTGCGGCACGGTGAAGGCCGCCAGCCCGTAGCCCGGCGAGTACAGAAGGCCCTTCTCGATCAGCCGTGCCCGCGTGGGGCCGAACTGGGCGGCGGTGCGCCCAAGGACCGCCGCGACCTCGGCGGCCTTCTGCGGGGCTGCGCCGAGCTCAGCCATGGCGCGCAGGTAACGCAGTTCGAGTTGCGTGGTCCGCTCGGCGCGCACGCGGAAGAAGCTGCCGTCCAGCTTCGCAGCCACCAAGGGTCGCACCGACGCCGCGTCCCTGGGGCGAATGGGGCTGCCCTCCGCCTCGTCCCAAACGATGCGGCCGTATTCCTGAATGAAGTACGGATAGCCCTCGGTGAAGGCGACGATGTCGTCGGCAGCCTCGGCAATGAATGCGACACCGAGCTCCGCGGCCGGCTCGACCAACGCTCGCAGGGCCTCTTCGCGGGGCAGCCGGCCGATCGACGGGAACCTGAACGGCCGCTCGGCATACGACTTCGCCTCGCCAGCAAGCCGCGGCATCTGGGGGAGCCCCGCGCCGACGAACGTCACCGGCAAGGCCCGCTGCACGGTCCTGTGCAGGGCCGCGATCAACGCTTCGAAGTCACTTGGGGAGAGGTGCTGGATCTCGTCGAACAGAAAGACGACGCCCCGGCCCGACTCCTTCGCCACCTCGCCCAAGGCCACAACGAGATCGGCCAGATCCTGGACCAGTTCCCCGCTGTCGGCAAAGCCCTCAGCCGCATCGATGTCGAGGCCGGCGGTGAGCGAGCCGTTCGACGACACGGTGATCGTGAACGACTTGAGGACACCAGCGGCGCGGCGCGCCCGGTCTTTCCACCTCGCCTTCGGGGCCAGCTGGAGCAGCGCACGCCGCGCCAGCTGAGCCATGCGCAGTCCGAAGTCCGCGCGGCGGATGACCTCGTCCTCGACCGCGACCCACCCCTGGGCCTCGGCCCGCTGCCGAAACTCCCCGAGCAGCACGGTCTTGCCGACGCCTCGCAGACCGGTGACGATCACCGACTGGTCGGTGCGACCACGGGCCAGACGCGTCAGCAGGACGTCGAAGGCCTCCAGCTCGTTCTCGCGGCCGACGAGGGCGGGAGGCCGAGCGCCGGCGTTCGGGGTGTAGGGGTTGTCACGAGGGTCCATGGCAATCCTTATTTTCTTTTCCGGGCTTTATCGGCAGCTGATGATCCTTGATAACTCCGTCCACACCGAGGCCCCGCAGCATCGAGCCGCCAGACCCCGGTCAAGTCTGCCATCGTCTTCCGACGGAAGACCAGAGGCTGTGCGGAATGCGAACCTCAAGGGTGACGAAGACGAGACGGTCCGACGCACCCAAGCGGGTCCGGGTCAGACGAGCTCGGCATCCGCCGTCTCCACGAGCCGCCGCAGCTCGGCGCGTACGTCGGCGGAGAGGGGCGCGGGGGCGTGCGGTCCCAGATGCCCGGGCGCCAGATCTCGTTCATGTGCGCCCGCGTGTGCTTCTCCGCAAGGTACGTGCCGTTCGGCCCGACCTTCTTGAGCCGCAGCCGCTCATCATCTCGGCGCCGGCACCCGCGCTGGCGAGCGTCGAGAGAGCATCGTCCACGGCGGCCTGCCAGCCAGGCTCCTTGGCGCCGCTGGCTTCAGATCAATGACGCTGGGCGCGCCGGCCATGAACACGGGCGCTCCGGGGTAGGCGAGTTGCAGAAGCACGGTGCCGTCGATCACGGCGGCGAGATTCACGACGAGGTTGCCGGCCATCGTGGCCGGCGCGGAGGCACAACCGAGCGTCAGAGAGAATGCCGACTGGTACGCCGGCCTCTGCCGCGACGAGCGCCGCCTCAAGGCTTACGGCCTCGTTGCCCGGCGGGTCGATGGCGCAGGCGATGAGGCTGATGATGGGCCGGCGGCGGAGCTCTTCGGCCCCGCCGGCCACGGCGCGCGCCATCTCGACGGCGCGCCGCGTCGTGTCTTCGCCCACAACGTCGACCGCGTGGAAGTGCTTGCCCGCGCTCGCGAAGATCGCCTCGAGCTCGTGCCGCGGCCGCGTGGCAAGCGGCACGTCCTCGGCGGTCACCACCGAGCCCCAGCAGAAGCTCACCTGCGGCACGGCATCGACGAAGCGCGCGGAATCGGCGACGTCGGCCTTCGTGCGGGCGCGCCGCTCACCGGTCACAGGGTCGATGACCATCACGCCGCAGCCGTCATTGCTGAGGTAGCCGCTCCGGCCGTCGAGCACGAGGTCGCAGCGCGGGTCGCGGGCGGCGAGGAGCGGCGCCTCCGGCGCCGACTGCAGCGCCGCCCGCACGATCGGCTCGGGCAGGCGCGCGACCTGCGCCGCGCGGTCCACGCGGCGGCCGCCGCGCTCCAGCGCGTCCAGTGCGCGCTCGAGCGGGATGCGCACGCCGACGTCGCCCAGCACTGCGATGATGGCGCTGTCGATCCGCTCGATGTCCGCGTCGCTCAGGACCCGCCAGCGCAGTCGCGGTCTGATGGGGTCGATGCGCCGTCTCGCGCTCACCGCTGCTCCTCTCGGCGTCCCGCGGATCCTACTCACCTCGCGTGGTCCCACCGCCCCGGCTGGCACCGGCCCATCCGACGGGCACGAGAGCGGGGCGGTGGGGCGCTTTCGCGCCCCGCCGCCCCGTGGTCTGCCGTGTTTGACCCGGCCTGACGGCCGGCTCCTTCAGAGCTCTTCGTTCCCCGGAGGCAGCGGGAGCTCGCCGGACGGGCCGTCCGACAGCGGGATCCTGGGGATGGCCGTGTCGGCCAGGTTGTCTTCGTTCAGCGCGACTCCGGCTGCCCCCTGAAGCGGGGCGGCGTCGGGATCCGGCAACTCCTGGCCGACCGCGACGATGCCGAGCTCCTTGGCGTGCTCGGGCTCCTTCTCGGGCAGGATGTGCCGCAGGAACCGCTTGGTGCGGTCGTCCTTCGGGTGGAAGAAGACCTCGCTCGGCGGGCCTTCCTCCACGAAGTAGCCGTCGTCCATGTACACGACACGGTCGGCCACGTCGCGGCTGAAGGCCATCTCGTGGGAGACCACGATCATCGTCATGCCCTGCGCGGCGAGGTCCCTCATGACCTTGAGCACCTCGCCGATGAGCTCCGGGTCGAGCGCGCTGGTGGGCTCGTCGAAGAGCATCAGCACCGGGTCCATCGCCATCGCTCGGGCGATGGCGACGCGCTGCTTCTGGCCGCCCGAGAGCTGGCTGGGGAAGAAGTCCATGCGGTCGGCCAGACCGACCTTGGTCAGGAGTGCGTGCGCCTTCTGGATGGCGGCTTCCTTCTTCTCGCGCTTGACCAGGATCGGGCCCTCGGTGACGTTCTCGGTGGCGTCCCTGTGCGGGAAGAGGTTGAACTCCTGGAAGACCATGCCGCACTTCATGCGGATCTGATGGACGTCTTTCTTGAAATGGCCGCCGTGACTGCCGCAGACGACGTGCACGCCGCCGATCTCGATCTCGCCGGTCGTGGGGTCCTCGAGGAAGTTGAGGCAGCGGAGGAAGGTGCTCTTGCCCGAGCCGGACGGCCCGATGAGCACGATCACCTCGCCCCTGTGTACCTGCAGGTCGACGCCCTTCAGCACGTGGTTGCGGCCGAAGTACTTCTGCAGATCCTTGACCTCCACGACGACCTCGCGGCCGACGGTGTGCTGCACGATGCCGGTAGAAGCTTGCGCTTCAGGCGTGGACATGGCTACCTCCTCTCCCTCTCCCTGGCTTTGTCGCGGGCCATGCGGTTCTCGAGCTTTGCCTGCCAGAAGCTGAAGAAGATCGTGAGGGCCCAGTAGAACGCCGCGGCCACGAGCAGGGTCGAGAAGAAGTTCATCGACGATGCCCCGGCCAGCGAAGCCCGCTTCAGCAGCTCCTCGACGGTGATGACCGACACCAGCGAGGTGTCCTTGATGAGGGCGATGAAGTCGTTGCCGATGGCCGGTATGACGATCTTGAACGCCTGGGGTAGGACGATTCGCCGCTGCGTCTGCCAGCCGCTCAGGCCGATCGCCCAAGCCGCCTCGTTCTGGCCCTTGGGCACCGCCTGGATGCCGGCGCGAAACACCTCGGTGAGGTACGCGCCGTAGTTCAAGCTGAGAGCCGCGACGCCGGCGACGAACGGAGACGGGTTGTAGGTGTCCGGCAGACCGAGCGCGCGGATGACTTCGGGCGCGCCGAAGTAGATCACGTAGATCTGCAGCAGCAGAGGCGTCCCCCGGAACAGCGATGTATAGAAGGTCGCGATCCAGTACGGGATGCGCCCAAAGACCATTCGCACCATGTACTCGCGGCTCCGGTAGCGGTCCCAGGCCTGCGTGAAGGTCATCTTCTTGGAGAGGCGGCCCAGGGCGCCGAAGAGCGCGAAGATCGAGGCCAGCACGATGGAGATGACGGTGAGCTCGACGGTGATGATCGCGCCGGCGGCGATGTACCAGAACCAGTCCTTCATCACCTGGACGTTGATCAGCGACCCACCTCCGGCGGATCCCTGCGAACCGAACTTCCAGGCGTACTCCGTGGTCTTGCCGGCCTGCGTCACCATGACGACCTTGAGGTCGTACGCCCCTTTGCCGTACGCAGTGTTCCAGATGTACTGCAGCGTCGGGTTGCCGACGGCGACGTACACAACGCTGGGGGGTGACGTGAGCTTCTGCTCGGTCCCATTGATGAAGAGCTTGGTCTTGGCGAGGTCCAGGCCGCCGTTCGCGAGCGGCTTACCGTTGGCCCCTACGTCCGCGCCGTTCGGATCGAAGTTGATCCGGACTTGATCGCCGGTCCAGTTGACGTTCCCGCCCTTCGGGTCGGGGATCGTGCCGAGCACGATGGGCGTGCCCTTGGGAGCCGTAGCGCCGACGGCGCTGGGCGAAGCGGACGGCGACGCCGAGCCGGATGCGAGGGCGACAGGCGCGAGTACCGTCAGCGTGAGGGCAAGCCCCGCCGCGAACGACCCCAGGCTCGCGACCCATGCACGTCTGTTCATGCCTGACGAGACCTCCTCAAGTGGGCTGCGGCGGGGGCACCACCGGTGCCCCCGCCGCATGCTCCGTCCGTATCAGGCCGCGGCGCCTGGGCGCCATGACCGGGCAGGATTGCCGAGCCTACTGCTTCACCGTCACGTCGAGGCCGTTGAACCACTTCTTCGACATCGCCGAGAGCTGGCCGTCCTTGTGCATCTGAGCCACGGTGTACGAGAGAAGCGACAGCAGGTCGGTCTCGCCCTTCTTGACGGCCATGGACAGGTCCTCGTAGTAGAGCGGCTTGCCCGAGAACTCGATGGGCTTGCCCTCGAGGATCGCCTGCTGGCCGACGTTGCCCGCCGTCATCCAGAAGTCGAGGTTGCCGTTGAGGAGGTCGGGCACGGCGTCGAGGTCGGTCTTGTAGCCCCTCACGTCGGCCGTGGTGTTGGCCTTGAGCCAGTTGTAGTACGTGGTCGCGTCGCCCACGCCCACCTTCTTGCCGGCGAGATCAGCCGGACCGGTGATCTGCGGGCCGCCCTTCTTCACGAACACCTGGCCCGTGGAGGTGTAGTAGAACGGGGTGAAGTCGACGTACTTCAGGCGATAGACGATGATCGGGTCGGTCTGCTGGCCGTCGATGGCCGACGTCATCGAGCCGATCGAGACGTCGTAGAGGCCGGCCTGCAGACCGGGAGGGATGGAGTCCCAGTTCGGGTGCTTCCAGACGGGCTTGAGACCGAGCATGGTGGCCATGCCCACGGCGGTGTCGACGTCGAAGCCCACGAGCTTCTTGGTCGTCTTGTCGATGTAGCTCAGCGGGGCGTAGTTCGGGTCGTTGGCGACGAGGATCGTGCCTCTGTCGACGATCTTCTTCGCGAGCCCGGTCGGCGCGTGGCCGAGGATCGTCTGCGCCCGCTCGGCCGCCGATCCGGTGAGACCACCCGACGACGCGCTCGCGCTGCTGCTGGAACTGCTGCTGCTGCTGCTTCCGCACCCGATGGCGAGCCCCATGATCCCCACGAGCGCGACGAGGAGTACGCCCACCACTATGTAGGTCTTGCCTTTTCTCATGCCTCCGTCCTTTCCGGCTGACTTGATCCCGACATGCCGCGAGGAGCCTCTGATAGGGATCGTCGCGGGCGCGGCCCCCGTCGCCGATCGAGACATACTGTGCCGCGCTTCCCCCCCAGCGTCATCCGCTTCCGATTTATACAGCACCGAGCTCAAAAGACAAGTCCGGTCGTGCGAGGGGGCCTGGGGCGAACACCCTGGTTGCGACCGCTTGGGAGCTCAGTCGATGCGCGCCAGACGGCGCAGCTCGGTGTCGAGCGCCGGGCAGAGCGCCGGCGGCCGGTGCTCGGCGGCGATCCGCGCCACACGCTCGTGGGCGCGGTCGAGGGCCGTCTGGCGGCCGCCGGCACTCCAGTGGCGGTGCGGCTGGTCGTCGACCAGGGAGGGGCCGGCGGCCGGCGAAGCCGCCGCTCCGGCCGGTCCGCCGAGGCTCGTCAGGTCGATGCCGTGGGCGATCGCGCGCGCCTGCGTCAGAGTCTCGGCGGCCAGCGCCATCTCCTCGTAGCTGAAGATGCGCCCGCCCGCGACCATGCCGACGCCGGTGAGCAGGTCGACGCCGCAGGCCAGGGAGAGGTAGGTGGTGGTCGTGTCGTCGAGGGCGGACTGCCACCCCGGCAGCTTGGCGCCGGACGCGTTGACGCCGCACTGTGTGGGCAGCCCGTAGAACCGGCCCACGTCGCCGACGGCGGCGCCCATGATGGTGTCTTCCGGGGCGCCGCCGGTGAAGTCGCCGGTCTTGAGATCCATCACGCTCGGTATGAAGCAGATGAACAGCGGCGCGCCCGGGAAGGCGGCCTGGATCACGCACGCGGCGCTGAGCGCCTCGGCGATGCCGACGACCAGGGAGCCGGCCATCGTGAGCGGCGTCGTGGAGCCGCCCATGGGCATCGTCACGAAGCCGACAGGGACGCCGGCCGCCGCGAAGACAAGGCCGGCCTCGAGCGTACCGGCGTCGTTGCCGAGCGGCGTGACCGTGCCGAGCAACGCGCTGACGGGCGGCTCGGCGCGCAGCCGCTCGTCGCCGCCGGCCACGGCGCGCGCCATGGCGACGGCGGCCCCTGCAAGGTCGGGCTCGACGACCGTCACGGTCTGCACGTGCTTGCCGGTGTTGGCGATGGCCAGGTAGAGCTCGTGCAGGCCGCGTACGCCCGCGGGGCGGTCCTGGGCGCTCACCGCCGGCCAGCAGAAGTCGATCTCGGGCATGGCGTCGGCCAACCGCGAGATGGTCGCCACGTCGTCGGCGGTCGTGCCACGCTTCTCGCCGCTCTCGAGGTCGTAGATCTCGACGCAGCATCCGTCGGTGGTGACCAGCGAGCGCTCGCCGGTGACGAGGGGCGCCGCGGCCCTGGCGCCGAGGGTCATCCTCGGTGGCGCCAGGGCGACCAGGCGCCGCACGAGCTCGGGCTGCAGTCTGACGCGCGCGCCGTCGACGGCCGCCCCCTGGGCGGCGAGCGCGGCGCGAGCCTTCTCGGACGGCAGCGACACGCCGACCCCGGCCAGCACCTCGAGGGCCGCGGCGTCGAGTCGTTCGAGCTCCTCACGCGAGAGGATCGCCAGACGGCCCGCCGTGCCGATGGAGTGGGTAAGGGTGTTCGTCATCTCCGGGTCTCAACTTCGTGCGCTGCGCCGCCACAGTACACCACCTCAGGCACGAAGACACGCGGATCGGTGACCGCCGACAGCGCGGTGCTCAGCCCGCAGGGACGTCGCTGCAGGACCGCGTCGTGGCTTCCTCCGAGAGCCGCGCGAGCCCGGCACGTTTGTCGGGTTCGGAGACGGCGGGTACCATGTTTCTATGGAAGCGATGGACGACGAGAGGCAAGGTCCGCGCGGCGAGACCACGCCCGGCCGGCCGGCCAAGCCGGGCAGTGCCAAAGCCCTTTCTGGCCGGAGCCGCTGGGTGCGACGCCTGGCCGACATCTTGCTGATCGCCGGCGGGCTCGTGCTCTCCTACCCGTTCTGGTCGGCCGGGTACGCCCAGGTACAGCAGACCCGACTCGATGCTACCTACCGCGACCACAGCGCTGCCTTTTCGACGGTGGCGGCGGCCAACGCCGTCGCGCGCCCGCGCGGCCTCCCCGCGGCGGAGATCGTGCGTCGCCTGGCCGTGCTCTATGGGGGCCGGCTGAAGGCGGGCGACCCGATCGGGCGCCTGCGGATCCCCGTCCTCGACCTCGATCGCCTCGTGCAGCAAGGCGCTCGCGGCTCCGCGAGCCTCGACCCCGGCGCCGATCGCGCCCTGCTCCGCAACGGCCCGGTGCACTACGGCATCACGCCCCTGCCCGGAGCCGGCGAGCCGTTTGCCGTCGCCGGCCACCGCACGACCTACGGCGCGCCCTTCTACCAGCTCGACCGGTTGAAGCATGGCGACCGCATCTTTCTGGACACGCCGTACGCCCGGTTCCGCTACGCGGTCGCGAAGACGACAGTGGTACTGCCGAACGACGTCGGCGTGCTTCGCGACCGCGGGTACGGCCTGGTGCTCACGACCTGCACCCCGCCCTACAGCGCCAGCCACCGCCTGATCATCTGGGCTGTGCTCGAGCGCGCGACGCCCCTGAAGAAGGCCGGCACGGCTCCACGGTAGGGGCGTCTCGGCGCCGCCCGATGTGCCCCGCGGATGGCTCAGGGGGTCGCGGCGGGCGCCGCCGGCCCGCCGGGGAACGGCGGGCGCTCCGCGGCGCTGCCTTCGAGCATCATGACCATCAGTTCGGCGCCGGGCGCCGCGCCGGGGTACTCCGGCGGCACGAAGGCCAGCCCGTCCGCCAGGGCCATGGAGCGCAGGATGCCCGAGCTCTGTGGGCCGGTGATAGTGAAGCCCCATCCGCGCCCGCGGTGCAGAAGCCGGCAACGGCGCGCCTCGGTGCGCCCGCGAGAGCCCCTTACGGGCTCCTCCGCTGAGGCGAAGACGTAGGGCCGGTAGAGGTCCTGCCGGCCCTGAAGGGCCAAGAGGGCCGGGCGCACGTACATCTCGAAGCTCACCATCGCCGCCACGGGGTTGCCGGGCACGCCAAACACGAGGGTGTCGCCGCGCGTGCCGAAGGCCAGGGGCTTGCCCGGCTTCGTGGCGACGCCCCAGAAGCGTCGCTCCACGCCGAGCTCGTCCTGCACCTGCTTCACGAAATCGTACTCGCCGACCGAGACGCCGCCGGAGGTGATGACCACGTCGTGCTCGAGCGCTTGGGCAAGAAGCCGCCGCGTCTCGTCGAGGTCGTCCCGGGCGATGCCCAGCAGCACGGGTTCACCCCCGGCGGCCAGCACCTGGCCATAGGCCGTGAACGAGTTGGAATTGCGGATCTGCCCGCGGCCCAGCAGCTGGCCCGGCAGCCTGAGTTCGCTGCCGGTGGCTAAGATAGCGACCCGGGGGCGGCGGGCGACCGCGACGCGGTCGCGGCTCACCGACGCCAGCAGGCCGATCTCGGCCGGGCCCAGACGGGCGCCGCGCGGAAAGAGGACGTCGCCGACGGCGACGTCCTCGGCGGCGCGGCGCACGTTGGCGCCCGGCGGCACCGGCTCCGTCACGACCAGCGTCTCGTCGTGCTGCTCCGTGTACTCCACCTGCACCACGGTGTCGACTCCGGGCGGCAGCGGAGCGCCGGTCATGATCTTGGCGGCCTCACCGGCGCCGACCTCCTCGCCGACCCAGCGACCGGCGGGTATGTCCACGACGACGCGGAACTCGCGGCGGCCGGCCGCGAGCTCGGCGCCGCGCAAGGCGTAGCCGTCCATGGCCGAGTTGTCGAACGACGGCACGGCTTCGGGCGAGACGATCTCGGTCGCCGTGGCGCGCCCGAGCGCCTCGAGAAGCGCTACCTCTTCAGCCGGCAGCGGGCGCGCCGCGCCGATCACGGTGTCGATGGCTGCATGGATGCTGATCACGTGGGTCTCCGGTGCTGGTGAAGTCTCATCTGCTTACGCATCTTAGTAAACTCCGGGGCCGCGCGGACCGATTCTCAAGGGCGAGTGAGGTGAACGAGGAGCCGCCCAGTGAGTCGAGGAGATCCCCAGAGCCGCGCAGACCGCGATGTCACAGGGACTCGCAAGCGCCGCGTCACCGCCTTGCGCGACCTGGTCATGCAGCGCGTCTACGACGTCCCCGCGGAGGACGTCGCGGCGAGCATCATCCGCGGCGCCCTCGTAGTCTCCACGCCCGCGCCCGCGCAGCGGCACTGAAGACCGCGAGGCCGGACGCGGCGCCGGCGGCGCCTTCCCCGGCTCGATCGGCACCCCCAAGGAAACGGCGAGCGCCGCCGCGCCCACAACGGCGGAGGCGGCGGAATGCCCCGCGGCGGCGAGCAGGTCGTCCCGGCCCTCGGCGCTGGCGTGGACGACGCCCTGAGTCGGCAGGACCCCGAACACGACGATGTCAGGGCGCCGCGACCGGAGCCCACCGGCGCCCGCCGCCAAAGGCCTCATCGCCGTCCTCGACGAGCACCGCCACCGAGCCTTCGTGCACCAGGATGCGCGCCGCGGCGACCACGGCATTGCCCAGTCCCAGGCACGCGTCCTGCGGCAGCACGCCACGGTCGAGCCCATAGTCGAGTCCTTCCAGGGTCACAAGCGCGTCGCCGTGCTGGGGAACGAGGGAGACGCGCGTACCGGCCGGCGCATCCAGTCGCGTCTCGTCCGGCGCCGCAAACACGCGAACAGTGAGCCGTGGCGCCGCCAGGCGCGCGACGACGCCGCGCGCCGCCAGGCGCCGCAGTATGGCCAGATGGCCGAGGGTGTGGTCGAGGGCGCCGAGGGCGCCGGCGAGCACCAGCTCGCCGGCGCCGCGGCGCAGCGCCTCGTCCGCGGCCATCTCCCCGTCGGTGCGATCCTTGCGCACGGGGTGGCGGACCAGCTCGACGCCCGCCGCCTCGAGGCGCCGGACAGCGGCCGCCGGCAGCGAGTCGAAGTCGCCCACTACCACGTCGGGGTGGATCCCCTGGTCGAGCAGGAAGCGGGCGCCGCCGTCCGCCGCGACCACCAAGTCGGCCGCCTCCGCCCAGCCGCGGAAGTACGCAGGGTCATCGTAGTCGCCGTCGAGAAAGACCGCGGCGAGACGCGCGCGGACCGGCTGCGGGCCGCCGCCGTGTGATCCGCCGCCGGCGCTGCTCACGACGGCGCCCTGCGGCCACGCCCCGGGAAGGCCGCGTCGTAGGCCTTGAGAAGCGGCCACAGCAGGAGCGTCGTGAGCAGACCCTCGGGCACCAGATACAGCAGGTTGTAGGTCGCCGCATACAGCCACGGCGCCTCCCACCCGGGGGCGTAGGCGGCGAAGAAGATCAGGCCCGAGAGAAAGTGGCAGGCGAAGCGCGCCAGCAAGGCGAGGGCCACGGCCAGGGAGAGAGAGCGCCAGCTTCGCACGGCCACGAAGCCGGCCACGGCCAGCGACATGAACGCCAGCGGGTAGTCGAGCGCGGCCTGCGCCGGGTGGTAGACGAAGGCGCCGGGCAGCCCGAGCTGGAGCAGGCCGTACAGCAGGCCAGCCGTGGCCGCGGGGACCACGCCGCGGCGCACGGCGATGAAGATGATGGGCAACAGCTCGAGACTCACCGAGCCGCCCTGCGGCATCGCGAAGATGCGCACCTGTCCGAGCACGGCCGCCAGGGCGATGGCGACCCCGATCTCCGCGAGGGCCTGCACGCCCCAGTGGGCCGGGTTCAGGTTGAGCCGCGCGCGCGCGCCGAGCGCGGGCGGCGGGGCCGAGGCCAGTGGAGTACTCATCGTCGGAACTCTCCCTTCGCTGGCATTACCCAGCAGCGCCCGGAGACGCCGCCACCTCGAGGGTGGTCAGGTTCGACGCGTCGGCGCTAGGAAGCGCCTTCTCAGCTCCTCTGCCAGGAGCTCCGCAGGACCCCCACAGTGTACCGCAGGCACGACGGCCGGGCCACGTTGTGTTTCACCCTGCCCGGCCATCGTTCACAGCCCCCTGTGGAGAATGTGGATAAGAACCTTTCCCCGCGCTTGCAGGCTCACAACCGGCGTGGATAAGACGTTGACGACCGCGACTTCCCTTGACTCGACGCTCACGCTCTCCTCACCCACGGAACCCGCCGTAGAGCAGGCACTTCGTCACTCGGCCCTAAGGCGGCGGAGACTGTGGGCCGGGGTCCACGCACGAGCTGCCTGCGCGGCCAGGCTGTGCCGTCGTCCACCCTTGTGTGAAACCACACTTTCCACAAGTCCCGCAAATTGGGCACGTCTTGGGGCTTTCGCCAGACCTCTTTCCACATATCTTGAACAGCCTGTGGATAACCCCGGGGTTCCTGCTCCGGAATGTGGCTTGGCGCAGCCTCTTCCAGCGTTTCAGCCGCCTCCAGCCCCTCTGCTATACTCGGCGCCCTCATGGAGTCGTTCCTCGACAGGCTTCTCGCCGACGAAAGGGCCGCCGCCCAGCCGCCCGCGACGCAGGCGGCGGCGCCCCCCGTCACGCCGCCCGGTCACCCGGGTCTTGACGGCGGGCTCCCCGGCGTCCCGCTCGGACCTGAGGCTCCGCGCATCGCGATCTACGACACCCTCACGTCACCGCCTCGCGTGATCGCCGTGGAGGAGAAGGACCTGCCGGCCCTCATCGCCGCGTTGGCGGAGAAGACCTATCACTACTGTCGCGAGCAGGGCGGCCAGATCCCGTACACGGTGCTCCAGGAGCTCATGGAAAACCTCCTGCACGCCTGCTTCCGCGACGTCGTGGTCACGATCCTCGACAGCGGACAGACCATCCGCATCTCCGATCACGGGCCCGGAGTGGACGACAAGGACCGCGCCTTCCAGCCGGGCTTCACCACCGCCACCGCGCTGCAACGACAGATCATCCGCGGGGTCGGCTCGGGCCTGCCCGTCGCGCGCGAGTCGCTCCAGTTCCTGCGCGGCGTGCTCACGGTGGACGACAATCTCGGCGGCGGCGCCGTGTTCACGATCAAGATGCCGTCCCACGCCCTTGAACCGGCGGCCAAGCCGCTCGCGCCGCAGGTCAAGCTCACCATGCGCCAGACCAAGGTGCTCGTGCTCCTTATGGAGCTCGGGTCGTCGGGCCCCACGGCGATCGCCAAGGAGCTCGACATCTCGTCGGCGACGGCGTTCAGGGAGCTCGTTGTACTGCAGGACATGGGCTTGATACACTCGCTCGGCGACGGCAAGCGAGCCTTGCGCGAGGAGGGTCTGCGCCTCCTCGAGAGCATCCTCTGACTGACGGTCTCAAGCATCCCCGGTGGGCCGCCGCATCCTCGGGGACCAACCCGACAGGGGGCGCACGGACGACCAGCTGACACTCATCTGGGATGAGGCGAAGAAGCACCTTCGCGGCCGCCTCAACGAGGCGGCCTTCCAATTCTGGTTCGACCGCACGCTGCCGCTCGGCCTCGACGACGGCGCCTTCGTCATCGGCGTGCCCAACGATTTCGCCCGCGAGTGGATCGAGAAGCGCCTGGCCGGGCAGGTCGCCGAGGCGCTCAGCGAGGTCCTCGGCGACACTGTCGACGTGCGCGTGGTCGTCGACGCGCGGGCGGCGGAGCTGCCCCAGCAGTCCGCGGCGGCGGAGCCGCCGGCTGCCGCCGTGGAGCCGGCGCCGCCGACCGGCGCCACGGCCAGACCACGTCGCACCTCCGGCGTCCGCGTCGGCCGGGCCGCCGGCGCCGCCGGCGATCTTAACCCGCGGTACGTGTTCGACCGTTTCGTCACGGGGCCGCACAACGAGTATGCGACGGCCGTGGCGCACAGCGTCGCGGAGTCGCCGGCCACCGCCTACAACCCGGTCTTCATGTACGCCGATACCGGGCTCGGCAAGACCCACCTCATCCAGGCCATCGCTCACGCCGCGCTGGAGCAGCACCCGGACCTGCAGATCAAGTACGTCACCGTCGAGCGCTTCACCGACGACTTCATCAAGGCGGTCACCGACAAGAACCGCATAGACGGCTTCAAGCAGTCCTACCGCGAGAACGACGTGCTGCTCATCGATGATGTGCAGTTCCTCGTCGAGAAGCAGCAGACGCAGGTCGAGTTCTTCCACACGTTCAATGCGCTCTACGAGGCCGGCAAGCAGATCGTGATCACCAGCGACCGGCCGCCGCGTGAGCTGAAGGAGCTCGAGGAACGCCTGCGTACGCGCTTCGGCCAGGGCGTGGTGGTCGACATCAGCCGGCCGGACCTCGAGACGCGCATCGCTATCCTGCGCAAACAGGTCAAGTGGGAGGGTTTCCAGATCGCCGAGCCGGAGGTGCTCGAGTGGATCGCGTCTCGCGTCACCACCAACATCCGCGAGCTGTACGGCGCCCTCACGCGGGCGGTGAGCTATGCCTCTATCCAGGGCAGCGAGGTCACGCTGGACGTCGCCAAGGAGGCCTTGAAGGACATCCTGCCCAAGGCCTATCAGCACCCGGTGACCATCGAGATGGTGCAGGCCGAGGTCGCGCGCCAGTTCGGCCTGCACGTCAATGATCTGCGCGGCAATCGCCGTACCCAGGACGTGGCCTATGCGCGCCACATCGCCATGTACCTCGCGCGCGATCTCACTGAGGCATCCCTGCCGCAGATCGGCGCCCGTTTCGGCGGCCGCCATCACAGCACCGTGATCCATGCGGTCGACAAGATCGAACGCCAGCTGAAGGACGGCCACGACGCGCAGCTCCAGGATCTCGTGGCTCTCATCACGGCGCGCCTCAAGACCGTCCACTGAGCGGTTTCGGCCGCTCTGCTCAGCGCCGCGACCTCCGCTCTCCACAAACCCTGTGGACAACCATTCGTCAACCCGTCGACACTCTCCCCCGGCGCGGCCAAATCGGCTATGCTTCGCTGTACGAGGAGGGCCGCCACGGAAGGAGTGTCTGGTTCTGCACACCCCGCCCACAGCACCGTGCAGAGGCCCGCGCCCTTGCCGAGCAGGAAGATCCGCCACTCTCCACATCGTCAACAGGCGCTATGACGATGACGAGGAAAGAATGTCTTTTCTTTATTGTCATAAGGAGTCGGGATGAAGCTCACGTGTGAACGCTCTGCGCTGGTCGACAAACTCGCGATCCTCGGCCGCGGCGTGTCCACGAGGAGCGCGCTGCCGGTGCTCTCGGGCATCCTGCTCCAGGCGTCCGAGGGCCGTCTGGACCTGTTCTCGACCGACATGGAGATCTCCATCAAAGCCAGCCTCGCGACCGCCATCGAACGCGAAGGCGAGATCGTCGTGCCGGCTCGCCTGTTCACGGATGTGGTCCGCAACCTTTCCGGAGAACAGGTCGTCATCGAGGCCGGTGAAGCCGCCGTCAAGGTCACCGCCGGCCGCGCCGAGTTCGCTCTCAACGCCTGGTCGGCGAGCGACTTCCCACAGACCTCCACCTTCGACACGAGCGCGGCGTTCGTGATGGGTCGCGAGCCTTTCGTCGAGACGCTGACCAAAGCCGGCCGCGCCGCCTCCCGCGACGAGACCCGGCCGATCCTCACCGGCGTGCTCATGACTATCCTCGGCGACACGCTGAAGATGGTGGCCACCGACAGCTATCGGCTCGCCGTCAAGGAGACGAAGCTTGAGAAGGCCCTGGAGACCGAGGTTCAGGCCATCGTGCCGGTGAGGGCGCTGGGCGAGGTCGCCCGCCTGGCGGCAGCGATGGACGACGGCGACATCGAAGTCGCGATCGGCGAGAATCAGGCGCTCTTCAAGCTTAGCGACCCGACCGGCGACGTGTGGGTCGCCTCGCGGCTCATCGACGGGCAGTTCCCCAATTACAAGCAGCTGTTGCCGGACTCGTTCGACCACGAGGTCACGCTGGCGAAAGACGAGTTCATGGCGGCGGCGCGGCGCGTCAGCCTGCTGGCACAGAAGAACGCGCCCCTTCGGCTCTCCTTCGCAGAGCATAAGCTCACCATGAGGGCGCTGACGCAAGACGTGGGCCAGGCTGAGGAGTCTCTCGATGTGGACTTCGGCGGCGAGGCCTTCGAGATCGGCTTCAACCCCGCCTATCTCATCGACGGCATCGATGCGATCGACGACGCCAGCGTCTTGCTCCGCTTCACCACCCCGCTCCGACCGGGGCTCGTCAGTGGCTCGGACGGCGGCTTCGTCTACCTCATCATGCCGATCCGCCTGAACAACTGAACGACGTCATCGTCAACGGCGCCCTGCCGCTGGGCGCTTTCCTCAAGCTCGCCGGGGTGGCGACCACCGGCGGACACGCGAAGCTGCTGGTGCAGGACGGCGAGGTGAGCGTGAACGGCGAGGTCGACAGGCGACGCGGGCGCACTCTGCGGCCCGGCGAAGTGGTCGCCGTCGGCGGCGAGGAGTACCGCGTGTGTTCGTCTCCAACCTGAGGCTCGTCAACTTCCGCTCGTACTGCGACGCCACGGTAAGCTTCAGCGCCGGGCTCAACGTCGTCGTCGGGCAGAACGCCGCCGGCAAGACGAACCTGCTCGAAGGCGCCTGGTTCGCGCTCCGCGGCAGCTCGCCGCGCACGCGCCGCGAGGAGAAGCTCATCACCTGGGGCGAGCGCTTCACGCGCGTGGAGCTGGAGCTCGACGGCCCGGCCGCAGGCCCTCAGGCCGTCGAGGTCGCCTACGCGCCCGGGCAGGGCAAGCGCGCGCGCTGGAACGGCGTCGAGGTCGCCTCGCAGGACGACCTCCGCGGGCGCACCCAGGTGTTCATCTTCGTGCCCGAGAGCCTGCTCTTGATCAAGGGCAGCCCGGCGCGGCGGCGCGCCCACCTGGACGCCTTCGCCGCCGCGCTCGATCCGCAGTACGCCGCCGCCTCGCGCGAGCTGCAGGCGGCGCTCCGGCAGCGCAACGCCCAGCTGCTCGCGGTGAGGAACGGTGCGCCGGCGACTACGCTGGACCCATGGGACGTGCAGCTCGCGCGCACCGCCACCGCGCTGGGCCGCCGCCGCCGCGACCTTGTCGCCGAGCTCCGCGGGCGCTTCGCCGCCACCGCCGCAGGGCTTGCCCCGGAGGGCAACAGCTTCACCCTGCAGCTCATCAGCCAACTCGCGGCCGTCGGCTACGACGAGGCCGCCCTGCGCGAAGAGCTGCGTGCCCGGCGGCCGGGCGAGACCGGGCGTGGCCTCTGCCTCTTCGGCCCCCATCGCGACGATCTCAAGTTCCTCGAAGTCGACGCCGGCAAGGCCGCCACGGGGCTCGAGGGCGCCGAGGCGGCGGACGCTGGGGGGTCCGCCGTTCCGGCTGCCGCTGTCGTCGGGCCTGCGTGCGGCCCAGTCGAGCTGCCGCGCGGCGGCCGTGACCTGCGCCTCTTCGGTTCGCAGGGCGAGCAGCGCGCCGCGGTGCTGGCGCTGCTGCTCGCGGAGCAGCAGCTCGCGGCGGCGCACACCGGAGAGCAGGGCACGCTCTTCCTCGACGATGTGATGAGCGAGCTCGACGACGCTCGCCGCAGACTCCTCGTGCGCCAATTGGCGTCCGCCGGCCAAGCGATAATCACGACGACCGACCGCCACTACTTCCGGGAGGAAGAGCTGGACCAGGCGACCGTGATCGAGCTGCCGCTCTCCGGCTCCCTTGCAGCCGGGGCCGCTGCCCCGCCGGCCGACGCAGCCGGGCCGGCGCCGCCGCGCGAGGACGCGCTGTGAGCGACCGCACCCAGGGTGGCGCCCGCGCCCGCGGGAGCGAGCCCCAGCGTCTGGGCGACATCCTGAGCGCCGCGCTCGGGCGCATGGCCACCAGCGACCAGGCGCGCGCCTATGCCGCCTGGGCGCGCGCCGCGGGCGCACAGGTGGCGAGCGGCGCGCGCCCCCGCAACTTCTCCCGCGGCGTGCTCACCGTGGAGTGCACCTCCTCGGTGTGGGCCAACGAGCTCACGTATCTGGGCGGCCAGATCCTCAGGCGCATGGAGGAGATCGCGCCCGGTCATCCCGTGAAGCGCTTCCGCTTCGTGATCGAGCGCGCCGCGCCGAAGCAGCAAGAAGAGCCTGCCGCGGCGAAGGAACAACGTCGCTCCGACAGGCCCGCGCCGCCGGACCTCGGCGGGGCGCGGGCACAGGCTGAGGGGGTGCGTGACGAGCGGCTCCGGGCGGCCATCGAGGCCGCGCTGCGCGCGCCATCCACGGAGCCCCCGGAGACTCCCGGCAACGGCCCCCCTCGAGGTTGACGAAAACAGCTGATTTGCGGCGGTTTTGCGCCCGCGTAAAGTTCGCTCTGAACCTTCACGTTTGATATACTTACGCAGGCAAGTCGAGCCTGCCTTTGTCACCCCTGTCCCGCCCCTCGGCACACTGCGAGGCTGAGTGAAGAAGCCACACTACGACGCCCAGGATATCCAGGTCCTCGAAGGCCTCGAGCCGGTCCGCGAACGGCCCGGCATGTACATCGGCTCCACGGGCCCGCGCGGCCTCCACCACCTCGTCTACGAAGTGGTCGACAACTCCGTCGACGAAGCTCTCGCCGGTTACTGCGACGGCCTCGTCGTCACCATCAACCCCGACAACTCCATGACCATAGCCGACAACGGCCGCGGCATCCCCGTCGGGATCATGGACAAGTACGACAAGCCCGCCGCCGAGATCGTGCTCACCATGCTGCACGCCGGCGGCAAGTTCGGCGGCGCCGGCTACAAGGTCTCGGGCGGACTGCACGGCGTCGGCGTCTCTGTCGTCAACGCCCTTTCCGAGTGGCTTGAGCTCGACATCTATGTCGAGGGCTTTCACTGGCACGAGCGCTTCGAGCGCGGCGCCCCGGTGGGCAGTCTCGAGAAGAAGGAAAAGCTCGGCAAAGACGCGCCCACCGGCACCACCGTTTCGTTCATGGCCGACCCCGACATCTTCGAGGAGGTCGACTACGACTTCCGCGTGCTCGCCCAGCGCCTCCGCGAGACGGCCTTCCTCACCAGAGGTCTGCGCATCGAGCTCAACGACGAGCGCGCCGAGGGCGAGCGCGTCGTGTTCAAGTACGACGGCGGCATCAAGGACTTCGTGGCGTACATCAACCGCGACAAGGACGCCATCCACCGCAGCATCATCTTTCTCGAGAACGAGACTGATGACGGTGCCGTGGAGATCGCGATGCAGTGGAACTCCTCGTACAACGAGTCCATCTTCACGTTCGCCAACAACATCAACACCACCGAGGGCGGCGCGCACCTCTCGGGCTTCCGCAGCGCGCTGACGCGCACTATCAACGACTACGCCCGCCAGAAGGGCTTCCTCAAGGAAAAAGAGGAGAACCTCTCCGGCGAGGACGTCCGCGAGGGTCTCACCGCGCTCGTCTCGGTCAAGCTCAAGAGCCCGCAGTTCGAGGGCCAGACCAAGACCAAGCTGGGTAACACCGAGATCCGCAGCTTGGTCGAGGTCTCGGTGAACGCCAAGCTGGCCGAGTTCCTCGAAGAGAACCCCTCCGAGGGCCGGCAGATCGTCGACAAGGCCGTCAACGCGGCGCGGGCGCGCAATGCGGCGCGCAAAGCGCGCGACCTAACGCGCCGCAAGGGCCTCCTCGAAGGCAGCACCCTGCCCGGAAAGCTGGCCGACTGCTCCATCAAGGATCCGGCGCTCAGCGAGATCTACCTCGTCGAGGGCGACTCGGCCGGCGGCTCGGCCAAGCAGGCGCGCGACCGCAGCTTCCAGGCCATCCTTCCGCTGCGCGGCAAGATCATCAACGTCGAGAAGGCGCGCATCGACAAGATGCTGGCCAACAACGAGATCCTCACCATGGTCAGCGCGATCGGCGCCGGCCTCGGCGACGAGTTCGACGTCGCGCAGGCGCGCTATCACAAGATCATCATCATGACCGACGCCGACGTGGACGGCTCGCACATCCGCACGCTCATCCTCACCTTCATCTTCCGCCACATGAGGCCGCTGGTCGAGGCCGGCTACATCTACATCGCGCAGCCGCCGCTCTATCGCCTCAAGCAGGGCAACCAGGAGACGTACATCCACAAGGAGAGCCAGCTCGAGGAGATCCTGCTGCGCGGCCGCCTCGAGCAGATCCGTGTCGACAACACCGACGCCGGCTTCACTTTCAGCGAGAGCCGGTATCAGCGCTTCCTCAGACTCTTCAGCGAGTACGAGGGCTGGGTCAAGAAGCTCAAGAGCCAGTGGGGCGGCGAGCTCATCGACTGGCTCAAGAACGGCCCTATGATCGAAGCCGAGCTGCCGACCTTCGAGGCACTCCTCCAGGCGCTCAAGGAGGACATCGACAAGCGCTACGTCATCGATGTCCTCGGCGTCGACGACGAAGAGCTCGTCGCCGATACGCGCCTGGTCGAACGGCGCACCGGCCTGGCCGCCAACCTGCGCATCCCCTTTGCGGCCGTCGCGGGGCGCGAATTCCAGGCGCTCAGACGCGTGCACGTGCGCGTCAGCGAGATGGTCGGCAGGCCGCCGTTCGTGCTGCATCTCGGCAACCGCAAGGCCGAGGCGCAGAGCTACGAGGAGCTCCGCGTGGAGATCGTGGAGCTCACCAAGGAGGGCATCCAGCTGCAGCGCTTCAAGGGGCTCGGCGAGATGAACCCCGACCAGCTCTGGGACACCACCATGAACCCCATGACGCGCACCCTGCAGCTCGTCTCCATGGAAGACATCCAGGCGGCCGACGAGGTCTTCGCCATGCTCATGGGCGACAAGGTCGAGCCGCGACGCGCGTTCATCGAGAAGAACGCGAAGGAAGTGCGGTTCCTCGATGTCTGACAATCTGCAGACACTCGAGGGCAAGATCGAGCCCATCGAGCTCGAAGACGAGATGCGCTCGTCGTTCATCGACTACGCGATGAGCGTGATCACCGACCGCGCGCTGCCCGACGTGCGCGACGGCCTCAAGCCCAGCCAGCGGCGCGTCCTCGTGGCCATGAACGATCTCGGCCTGATGCCCAACAAGGCGCACCGCAAGTGCGCCAAGATCGCCGGCGACACCTCCGGTAACTACCACCCCCACGGCGAGGCCGTCATCTACCCCACGCTGGTGCGCATGGCGCAAGACTTCAACATGCGCTACCCGCTGGTCGGTGGCCAAGGCAACTTCGGCTCGGTCGAAGGCGACTCGCCGGCCGCCATGCGCTACACGGAGGCCCGCTTCAGCAAGATCGCCGTCGAGATGATGCGCGACATCGACGCCAACACCGTCGACTGGAAGCCCAACTACGACGAGACGCGGCGCGAGCCCACGGTGCTGCCCAGCCGCATGCCCAACCTCCTGGTCAACGGCGCGTCCGGCATCGCCGTCGGTATGGCCACCAACATCCCCCCGCACAACCTCGGCGAGGTGGTCGACGCCACCGTGCACGTCCTCGGCCATCCCGAGGCCACGCCCGACGACCTCATGGGGTTCATCAAGGGGCCCGACTTCCCCACGGGCGGCGTCATCCTCGGCACCGCGGGCTTCAAGGAGGCCTACCGCACCGGCCGCGGCCGCGTGCGCGTGCGCGCCAAGGCCCACACCGAGCAGCTCAAGGGCAATCGCTCGGCCATCGTCGTGACGGAGCTGCCATACCAGGTCAACCGCGCCTCGCTCATCGACAACATCGTCGATCTGGTCAAGACCAAGAAGCTCACCGAGATCAGCGACCTGCGCAACGAGTCAGACCGCTCCGGCATGCGCCTGGTCATCGAGCTCAAGCGCGAGGCCATCCCGATGGTGGTGCTCAACAAGCTCTACAAGCACACCCAGATGCAGACGACTTTCGGGATCATCAACATCGCCCTGGTCGGCGGCGTGCCGCGCACACTCACCCTGCCGGAGATGCTCAAGGCGTACGTCGCCTTCCAGAAAGAGATCGTCATCCGGCGTACCAAGTTCGAGCTCGACAAGGCCGAGACGAGGGCTCATATCCTCGAAGGCCTGCTCGTCGCCCTCGACAACCTCGACCAGGTCATCAGCATCATCCGCAAGGCGTCCGATGTGGACGCCGCGCGCGACGCCCTCATGGACACCTTCGAGCTCACGCGGCCGCAGGCGCAAGCCATCCTCGACCTGCGGCTCCAGAAGCTCACCAGTCTCGAGCGCGACAAGGTCACCGAGGAGCACCACGGCCTCCTGGCGCGCATCAAGGAGCTCCGCGAGTTGCTCGGCGACGAGGCCAACATCTACGGCGTCATCAAGACGGAGCTGCTCGAGATCAAGCGGCTCTACAACGACGACCGCCGCACCGACATCGTCCCCGACATGGGCGAGCTCGACCTCGAAGACCTCATCGCCGAGGAGCAGATGGCGATCACCATCACCAAGACCGGTTACGTGAAACGCCTACCGGTCACCACCTATCGCCAGCAGAAGCGCGGCGGCATCGGCGTCGCCGGCATGGACCTCAAAGAAGAGGACGAGGTCGAGCACCTCTTCATCACGAGCACGCACAACTTCCTGCTCTTCTTCACCAGCGTCGGCAAGGTTTACCGGCTCAAGGTCCACGAGCTGCCGCTGGCCGGACGCAACGCCAAGGGCAAGCACATCGTCAATCTGCTGCCGCTGCGCCAGGACGAGAAGATCTGCGCGGTCATCAACACGCGCAACTTCGACGTGAGCGAGGGCAAGTACCTGATCTTCGGCACCAGGCACGGGATCGTGAAGAAGACCCTGTTCGGCAGCTACAACACGCCGCGTAAGAGTGACGGCATCATCGCGATAGACATCCGCGAGGGCGACGAGCTGCTGGCCGTGCGCAACACATCGGGCGACGACGACGTCATGATGATCAGCCGCCTGGGCCAGGCCATCCGCTTCCACGAGTCCGACGTGCGGCCGACAGGCCGCAACGCCTCCGGTGTGCGCGGCATGAGGCTGCGCAAGGGTGACGAGGTCATCAGCACAGACATCGCCCGCGACGACAGCGACCTCTTCGTGATCACCGAGAACGGCTTCGGTAAGCGCACGCCCATCGGCGAGTACCGCATCACCGGGCGCGGCGGCATCGGCGTGCGCACCATCGCCCTCACCGACCGCAAGGGCTATCTGGTGGGGGTGAAAGTCGTGCGCGAGAACCACGAGATCATGCTGCAGAGCCGCGACGGCGTGGTCATCCGCGTGCGCGCCGACGGTATCAGCCGCCACGGCCGTGCCACGCAGGGCGTCAAGGTCATGAACATGCGCGAGGGCGACGTCGTCAGTGCCATCGCCCGCATGGTCGTCAGCGAGAGCGGCGCCACGGACGAAGAGATCGACGCGGACTGACCCGCGGGAGCGGGGTCAACGTGGGGTGCACGGCAGGCACAACACGCACTGACCGTGCGGACCCCGAGCTTTAGAGTCAGGAGCGCCACGGGGATGGTGCCGCACGCTCTGTTGAGGACGCGGCGCGTGCCGTACTTTGTAAGGATGCTGAGATGCCTGTCGGCACGTGGAGCGTGGAGTCGTTGAGCTGATGGACGTGGGCGCCGCCGGTGGCACGCGAGGCTACTCGGCCGCCGCGTCCGGGGCGAAGCGCTCGTTGGCGACGAAGTCCTCCACCGTGCGGCGCGCCGCGATCTGGCGGAGGCCGCTCTCGGTGATCATGTAGGCGGCGGCTTGGTCGCGGCCGTTGTAGGCGCTCATGCACTCGAGCGAGTAGGCGCCCACGTCGAAGAAGGCGATGACGTCGCCGACCTTGGTGCACGTGGGCAGGTGGCGGTACTCGGAGCCGGGGTCGCCGCTGTACACGTCACCGCCGTCGCAGAGCGGCCCGCCGATGCGGAAGGGCCTCACCGGGGGCTTGCCGCAGTGGTTCGCGACCACTGCGCGGTAGTACCAGTGGTAGCTGGAGTGTTCCAGGATCGTGTTGAAGCCGGCGTCGACCATGATCCAGTCCTCGCGCGTCATGCGGCCGTCACCGCCCTCGACGAGCTTCGTCTTCTCGGCCTCCACGCGGCTCACCAGGATCGCCGCGTTGCCGGCGATGGCGCGCCCCGGCTCCAGGTACAGCTGCAGATCGGGGCGCGCCTTCTGCAGGCGCTGGCCGATGCCGGCCGCATAGCCGTCCAGCGTGTGCGGCGCCTCGAAGTAGGTGTCGGGCTCGTCGGCGGTGCGGTCGTAGTAGGGGATCGCGAAGCCGCCGCCGATGTTGAGGTGCTCGAGGCGGATGGCGTGAGCGGTCTCCACGCGGTCGAGAAGCGCCAGCGCGAGGTCGAGCGCCTCGAGATAGGGTTCGACGCGGGTGATCTGCGAGCCGATGTGGTAGTGCATGCCGACCGGCTCGATGTTCGGCAGCTGGGCGGCGAGGCCGAAGGCGGAGAGGGCCTCGCTCACGTCGATGCCGGCCTTTGCTCCCTTGCTGGTGCGTAGGCCGGGGTGCGTCTCGCTGGCCACGTTGAGGTCGACGCGCACCGCGACGCGCGCCTGCGCGCCGAGGTCGGCGGCCACGTCGGCGACGCGGCGCAGCTCGAACACCGAATCCGCGATGATGGCCTCGATGGGGGGTTGGAGGGCGGCGGCGATCTCGGCGCGCGTCTTGGCGTTGCCGTTGAAGCAGATCTGCTGCGGCTGGAAGCCCGCCTCGCGGGCCTTCCACAGCTCGCCGCCGGAGTTCACCTCGATGTCGATGCCGCTGCGCCGCACGCGGTCGAGGAACCAAAGGTTGGAGCAGGCCTTGCTGGCGTAGAAGACGCGTGTCTTGGGATGGTGCTTGCGGAAAGCATCCCTCAGCGTCGCGATGTTGCGCTCGATCTGAGTCGCGCTGAAGAGGAAGAACGGCGTCGGCGTCGTCTCGGCCATGGTGGCCACGTCGATGCCACCGAAACGCATGCGGCCGTGCTCGCAGGTGAGCACGTCCTTCATGGGGTCGGCGAGCTTGGCGAAATCCAGGCTGCACTCGAGCACGTCACGATCCATGGGCCACCTCGCTGGAGACGGAATCTGCTTACCCGGGGCGGCCTCGTCTCAGACGGAGCGCGGCGAGGGATCCCGAGGCCACTCGGCGGTCAAAGGATGAGGACCGCGCGGAAGTCGTTGACGTTGGTGCGCGTCGGGCCGCTGACGACGAGGTCGCCGAGGGCCGCGAAGAGGCCGTAGGCGTCGTTCGCGGCCAAGGCGGCGACCGGATCCACGCCGGCCTGCCGGGAGCGCGCGAGGGTATCGGGCGTCACCAGCGCCCCGGCGTTGTCCTCGCTGCCGTCGATGCCGTCGGTGTCGCCGGCGAGGGCGCTGATCGCCGGATGGCCGTCAAGTGCGAGCGCCAGGCCGAGAAGGTACTCGGCGTCGCGGCCACCGCGGCCGGAGCCGCGGACAGTTACCGTGGTCTCGCCGCCCGACAGCAGGACGAGCGGTGCCTGCGGCACGAGGCAGATCGGGTCAGCAAGGTGCGCGGCACCGCGGGCGGACGCCTCGCGGAGCGCGACGAGGGCTGTCTTGCCGCCCGCTGCGCAGGCGAGGGCCAGGGCGGCGTGGGCGCCGCCCAGGTCGCGGGCCTCGCCCTCGAGGTCGTCGCCGAGGACGAGCGGGGTGACGCCGGCGGCGAGGGCGCAGCCGACCGCCGCCGCCAGGGCGTCCGCGGCCGTCGCCAGCATCACGAGCTCGTCGGCGGCGAACGCCGGGTCGCCTGGCTTGGGGCTCTCCTCGACCTCGCTGGCCGCCCCGGCGAGCAGGTGCTTCAGCACCGCCGCCGGGCTGTCGATGCCGTAGCGCGCGACAACCTCCAGCGCCTCGCCGTACGTCGTGGGATCGGGCACGGTGGGCCCGGAGGCGATCACCGACGGGTCGTCGCCGGGCACGTCGCTGATGAGATAGGTGACGACGCGCGCCGGGTGGGCGGCCGCGGCAAGGCGTCCACCCTTGATGGCCGAGAGGTGCTTGCGCACGCAGTTCATCTCGGTGATGGTCGCGCCGCAGCGGAGCAGAGCCGTGTTCACGACCTGCTTGTCGGGGAGCGTGACGCCCGGCGCCGGCAGGGCGAGGAGCGCGGAGCCGCCGCCGGAGATGAGGCAGATGAGCAGGTCGTCCGCCGACAGGCCTTCCGCCAGCTCGAGGATGCGGCCGGCCGCGGCGCGGCCGGCCGCATCCGGCACCGGGTGCGCGGCCTCCACGACCTCGATGCGCCCGCAGGGCAGGCCGTGGCCGTACCGCGTGACCACCAGGCCCTCGAGCGGGCCGGGCCACTCGTGCTCGACGGCCGCGGCCATGCCGGCCGCGGCCTTGCCTGCACCGACGACGAGCGTGCGGCCGGCGGGCGGCGGCGGCAGGCGGCCCGGCAGGAGCCGGGCCGGGTCCGCCGCCGCCACCGCCGCGTCGAACAGCGCGCGCAGAAAGGCCGGCGCCTCGTCCGGGGACATTCAGATCAGCTCGTGCAGGCGCTGCACGAGCGGGTCGAAGTCGGGGCCCTCGAAGCAGTACCTGAGCTCCGTGAATCGCGAGCGCAGAGCGGCGACGTCGGTCGACACGGCCGCGCTGTCGTTGACGACCGCCGCGAACAGCGCGGCCACGTCGGCGAAGTCCGCGGGCTCCATGCCGAAGCGCGTCATCTCGGCGACCCCAAGGCGCAGGGCGCCGGAGGCGGTGAAGCCCTCTTCGTCAGGCGCCGCCTGGTAGTTGCAGATGATGTTGTTGTCCTCAAGACGACCCGCGAGCTCGGCGCCGCGGCCGTAGCCGACGCTGACGATCACCTGGTGGGTCTCCGTGTAGTCGACGGCCGGGTCGCCGGCGACGTCCAGCCCGGCCTCCTTGAGCGCCACGGCGAAGGCTTTGGCGTTGCGGATCACGGCCTGCTGGTAGGCGTCCTTGAAATGGTTCATCTCGAAGGCCGCCATGAGCAGGCCCATCAGGGTGCCGAGGTGGTGGTTGCTGACGGAGCCGGGGAAGGCGCGCCGCTCGATGGCCTCCCAGAGGTCCCACCTCTCCTCCGGCTCCTGCCAGCGCCCGCCGATGAGACCGCGCTGGGTGCCGAAGAACGTCTTGTGCGTGGATCCCGTGACGATGTCGGCGCCTTCGTTGAACGGCTGCTGAAAGCGCGGCCCGACGAGGCCGAGGACGTGCGCCATGTCGTACATCAGCACGGCGTCGATGGCGGCGGCGTCGAGGAAGGCGCGGACCTCGTAGATCGGCTCAGGGTGCAGCACCATGCTCTTGCCGAGGATGATGAGCTCCGGGCGCTCCTTCTCGATCAGGTCGAGGAGCGCCGGCACGTCGGCCTTGTACGGGTTCTCGGCCAGCACCGGGATGTCCACCACCGCGGGCATCTCGGTGCGCGGATCGCGGGCCACGTAGTCGCGCAGAGCGCCCATGGGCTGAGCGCTGAGGTGGCCGCCCTTGGCGATGTGGTTGTTCATGACCTTGCCGATGCGGCGCGGCTCCGCCTTGCGGTCGGCACGGTTGAGGTAGTCGACGAGGGCGCTGAACACGGCCGTATTGGCCATCTGGCCGCTGATCACGCGGGTCTCGACCTCCGGGCACCCCAAGTAGGCGCGCAGCTCGTTGGCGAGCAGGCGCTCGACCTCGTGGATGAAGCCGGCGCCCTGGTAGTAGAAGACCTCGAGGTCGTAGAAGGCCTCGGTCTTCTTGTGCTCGGCGTAGCGGAACGATGGGTCCATGATCGAGAGCAGCCGCGTCATGGGCGAGGCCGTCATCTCCGAGGGGATGAGGTCGATGCACTGGTCCTGGCGCCAGACGTGGTTGCCGACGGCGCCGGCGAGCAGCCGCAAGGCCTTCTCGCCGGCCTCTCCGCCCTGCAGCTCGCTCAGCTCCGGCGCGTAGTCCCACACGATGGCGCGGGCGCACGGCGGCGCGTCGCTGCGCATGTGGTAGGGCACGACGAGCCCGGAAACGCGCTTGCCGCGGACGTCTACCGCTACCTCCTCGTCCTCGAGCACGCGGCTGTCCAGGTATGCCAGGGCAATCGAGCGCAGCTGATGGTCCTCGGTCTGAGTAGAGCAGAGGCCCTCGCCCTCGATCCCCCAGTAGGGGACGGCGGTGCCGCTGGTCACCCAGCCCACGAAGGCGTCGTCGCCCGGGCGGCACACGGGCGCGCCCTTGCGGGCGATGCCGCGGCCGGTCACGGCCAGCGGCCGCGTGAGCCGCGGCAGGTCGGCGATGAGCGAGTAGTCGCGGCCGATGAGGCGCGCGTAGGCCGCGTGCTGGCGCTCCAGCGCGGCGCGGCCGACGAACTCGCCCTTGCGCGGACTGAAGCTGACCGCGAACGTGGCCAGCGGGCAGCTCATGACGGGGATCTCGTGGCCCTCGGGGTCGAGGCCCAGCTCGTGGCCGTACAGCGGCAGGCCGGCTTCGAGCCGCAGCGTGTCGCGGGCGCCGAGACCGACGGGCGCGGCGCCCCCTGCGACGAGCGCGTCCCACAGGGCCGGCCCGAGTTCGGCGGCGACGAAGAGCTCGAAGCAGATGGGCTCGCCGGTGTAGCCGGTGCGGCCGATACGTGTCTCGACGGCGAGCGGCGTGCCGCCGTCCGGATCGCGCACGCGCAGGGTCGCGATGCTGAGCTCGTTGCGGAACGGCTCGGGAAGGCCGCCGGTCTCGATGAGCCCGGCGAGGATGTCCCGAGCCTGCTTGCCCTGCAAGGCCAGCATCGCGATCTCGCCGGTCTCGTCGGTGAGCTCCACGTCGGTGAACCCGGGGAGGTGGTCACGGAAGTGCTCCCAGTCCTTCACCCGGTTGGCGGCATTGACCACGAGAAGGTACGCGGCCTCCTCGAAGCGGTAGAGGTAGGCATCGTCCACGGCGCCGCCCGTGGGCGTGGGCACCATGGTGTACTGCGCCTGCAGCGGGTCGAGCGCTTCGGCGTTGCCCGTGAGCACGTGCTGGAGGAAGGGCACGGCGCCGCGGCCGCGGAGCACGAAGCGCCCCATGTGGCTGACGTCGAAGAGGCCCGCCGCGCTGCGCGTGGCCAGGTGCTCGGCGATGATGCCCGTGGGGTACTGGACGGGCATGTCCCAGCCGCCGAAGTCGACCATGCGGGCGCCGAGAGCCACGTGACGATCGTGGAACGGGGTGCGCTTGAGCGCGCTCGTGGGCTGCGCCTGCTCGCTCACGCCTCTGCCCACGCTTTCAGCTTGCCGAGGCCCTCTTCGATGAGGGGCACGGTGATGCCGGAGTAGGCGAAGCGCACGTAGGCGTCCTTCTCGCCGGGCAGCGCGCGGCCGAAATGGAGACGGGTGCAGAAGCTGACGCCCGTCTGCTCGAGCGCCGCGCGTCGCAGCTCGTCGTAGGAGGCGACGCCCTTGCGCGCCATGAGCCCCGTGACGTTGGGGAACAGATAGAAGGTCGCCGCGGGCGTGAAGCAGGAGACGCCGGGGATCGTGACGAGCAAGCTGACGCAAACATCGCGGCGCTCCCTGAGGATGCGCAGGATCTCGCGCGGCCCCGACTGGTCACCGCTGAGCCCTTCGAGGGCGCCGTACTGGACGAAGTGGTTCGAGCACGATTCGTCGTTGACGTTGAGCTTGGCGATGACGTCGACGATGGGGGCTGGGCCAACGGCTGCGCCGAGCCGCCAGCCCGTCATCGCGAACTTCTTGCTGAAGGTGTAGAGGATGACGCTGCGCGCGGCCATGCCGGGCAGGGAGGCCAGCGAGCGGCTCTGCCCCGAGTAGCGGATGTCCCAGTAGGCCTCGTCGCAGAGCACGGCGAGATCGTGGCGAAGAGCGAACTCGGCGACCCGTTCGAGCTCCGCCGGGCTGCTCTCGGCGCCGGTGGGGTTCTGCAGGTTGTTGAAGATGAAGAGGCGGGTGCGCGGGCTCACCCGGGCCTCCAGGGCCTCGAAGTCGAGCTCGAAGTTCTCGCTGCCCTCGACGTAGCCGTAGGGCAGCGCCACACCACCGTGGAACTCGATCTGGCTCTCGTAGATGGGGTAGCCGGGGCTCGGGTAGAGGACCTCGTCGCCGGGGTTCATGAGGGCCAGGATGAACTTGGCGATCACGGGCTTGCCGCCGGGCTCGATGGCCACATTCCGCGGCCCCAGCTCGAGGCCGTGTGAGGCGCCGACGTCGGCGGCCAGCGCCTCGCGCAGGGCCGGGATCCCGGCCGGCGGGCAGTAGCCGGTCTTGCCGTCGCGCAGCGCCCTGAAGGCGGCCTCGACGATGTTCTGTGGCGTGGGCAGGTCCATGTCGCCGAGGTGGAAGGGGTAGACGGTGTGGCCCTGCGCCTGCCAGGCGGCGGCCTCGGCGGAGACGGCGAAAGCCGTCTCAGTCCCGAGGCGGCCGATGCGTGCGGCGATCGGGAGCGAGAAGACGGTCACTGCTTCCCCTCCTTGGCCTCGGCCTGTGCGGCGTACTGTGACAGGCCCAGGTCGTCGGCGTTGACGATGCTCGGCGCGGCGTGCGGAGGCTTCTCGTCCTCGAGAAACGGAAGGACGTCCTCCCGTCCGGTGACGGCCGGCCACGCCGGCCAGCCCTGAAGGATCGCGGCGGCGTTGGCTGCGGCCAGGGTCGCCATACCCTCGCGGGTCCAGGTCGTGGCGGAGCCGAGATGGGGGACGAGCACGACGTTGTCGAGCTCGGCGAGGCCGGGCGCCATGGCGGGCTCGTTCTCGTAGACGTCGAGTCCGGCGCGGAAACGCGGGTGGGCGCGACAGTGAGCGACGAGGGCGTCCTCGTCGACGAGCGGGCCGCGGCTGGCGTTGACGAGTACGGCCTCCTCCTTCATGGCCGCCAGCTCGGGGGCGCCCATGAGGTGCTGCGTCTCGGGAGTGAGCGCCGCGTGGACGCTGACCACGTCGGCGGCGCCGAGCAGCTCCGGCAGGGTCTCCGCGCGGCGGCAGGTCACCGGCCGCTCGCCGTGCGCCACGAGGAAGGCGGCATAGTCGGCGATGGAGTGCTCGAGCTCCTCGTTTTGCCGCACGTCGTAGTAGACGAGGTCCATCTTGTGGCCCTCGACCATCATGCGCGCGTACGCTGCGCCGATGCGCCCGGCGCCCACGATGCCGAGCGTGCCGCGGTAGATCAGGCCGCCGAGCAGCTGGCGCGGCAGCCAGCCGTGGTAGGCGCCGGCGCGCATCACGCGGTCGCCCTCGGCGATGCGCCGCACCGCGGCGAAGGTGAGGGCGACGGCCAGCTCCGCGGTCGTCTCGGTGAGCACGCCGGGCGTGTTGCCCACCGGCAGGCCGAGGCGCGTGGCCGCCACCACGTCGACGTTGTCGTAGCCCACGGCGTACTGGCTGTAGATGAGCGCGCCGGCGGCGGCAAGGGCGCCGAGGGTGTCCGCCGACCAGGCCTCGGTGAGCTGCCCGATGGCGGCGTCCACGTGGTCCGCGAAGGCCGCTACGATCTCGGGCGCGGCGAGGATGTCGTCGCCCTGCGCGATCTCCACGCGGCAATCCGCGGCGGTGAGAAACCACAGCCAGCGCTCGCCCGGCAGCTCCTTGGTGACCACCACCCGGCGTGAGCCGCCGGGGTTCACGATCTTCCAGTCCCTCTTGGTCACGCCGGCCCCCCTTAACTGTCGAAGGACAGAGCGATGTCGCCATCACCCTGTCCGCCGGCGGGCGCGGGGGCGCTCGCGTGCTTCAGGGGCCCGTCCGGCCGCGCTCCGGGTGCCTGAGAGTTTCGGCGGCACATCTGGTGCCCACCTTGCCCCTTCGGCGTCCGTCGACGCCGAAGCGTCGCGGACTCTCACGCGGCCATCTGCCGGGCGTCCTTGGTTGCCTGCAGGGTAGCACCGCCCGGCGCGAGCCGCAACGTTGAATCATCGGCGCGGGATCGCTTTGGCGGGCGGCTCGGAGGCTCGCGCCGAGCCGGGCCGGAGGACGTTGCGCCTTCCTGCGAACGGTGTATGGTGGACGGAGGAGAAGGCCTGCGGGACCCCGCGAGCGGAGGTGCTCCAGAGTGGAAGACACCCTGAGAGAAGACAACCTCAGGTTCATCAACGACGTGATGAACTCGTGGGCTGTCCAACTCGTCATCGCCGCCCTGCTGGTGGGTCTGGTGATCGTGGCGTTCTCGCGCGCCTCACGCATCTTCGACGACGATCGCACGCGCACGGCCTTCCGCATCGTCGTCGCGGCCTTGGGCGTCCTCGTCGTGGTCCAGGCCGTGGTCGCGGCGGCACTGGGCCGGGTGCCGCTCGTGCCGATCGTGGTGATCGAATTCGTCTGGCTGGCCGCGATGTGGTTCTACTACATCGTGCGCTTCATGACAGGGCAGCGCAGCGGCCCCGGCGACCCCGGCGCGCGACGCCGCGGGGCCGCTCTGGACGGGGCGATCTCGCGCATCGAGCAGGATCGCCTCGATGGCGGGGCTGGCGGAGCGGCGGACGGAGCGGCCGCGCCGCGGTAGCCCGCCCTCCCGCGCTTCGGTAGACTCCACTCCCGTGAGCGCCGCCGCCGACATACCCCCGCCGAACGAGACTCCCAGGCCGGAGCGCCGCCCGCGCGTCTTCAGCGGCACCCAGCCGACAGGCGCCTTGCACCTCGGCAACTACCTCGGCGCCATCCGCAACTATGTCGCCATGCAGGAGACGCACGACTGCATCTACTGCGTCGTGGACCTGCACGCGATCACCGCGCGGCAGCAGCGTGCTGAGCTGCGTCGCAACACCATCGATGTGGCGAACATGTTCCTGGCCTGCGGGGTCGACCCGGAGCGCTCGATCGTCCTCGTGCAGAGCCACGTGCCCGCCCACACCGAGCTCATGTGGATCCTCAACACCATCACCTACATGGGTGAGCTGCGGCGCATGACCCAGTACAAGGACAAGACGGCCGGCGCCGAGGGCGAGAGCATCGCCGTCGGGCTGTTCGACTATCCCGTGCTCATGGCCGCCGACATTTTGCTCTACCGCGCCGACGCCGTGCCGATCGGCGAGGACCAGAAGCAGCATGTGGAGCTCACCCGCGACGTCGCCGAGCGTTTCAACAACGCCTTCGGCAAGACGTTCGTGGTGCCCGAGCCCATCATTCGCAGCGAAGGCGCCCGCGTGATGAGCCTGGACGACCCGGCGAAGAAGATGAGCAAGAGCGCCGGGTCCGAGAACAGCTACATCGCCCTCATGGACCCGCCGGACGTCATCCGCAGGAAGATCCGGCGGGCGGTCACCGATTCGGGCAGCGAGGTGCGCGGCGGCTCCGACAAACCCGCGCTCACCAATCTGCTCGACATCTACAGCGCCCTCGCCGGTGAGCCGGTGGACGAGCTCGTGCGACGCTACGAAGGCAAGGGCTACGCCGACCTCAAGGCCGACCTCGGCGAGGTCGCTGTGGAGGCCCTCGCGCCCATCCAGACGCGCATCCGCGAGCTCGAGGCCGACAAGAGCTACACGCTCGAAGTGCTGCACACCGGCGCCGAGCGCGCCGAAGCCATCGCCGCACGCACGCTCGCCAAGGTCCGCGAGCGCGTCGGGCTCGTGCCGCGTGCTTAGCCTCTCCGCCCCTCGACCAAGGAACGCCGTGGCTGCGACCACAGATCGCTATCGAAGCATCCGCAACGTTCTCTGGGTCGTGCTGTTCCTCAACCTGGCGGTGGCCTCCGCGAAGCTCGTGTACGGGATCATGAGTCATTCCGCGGCCATGGAGGCCGACGGCTTCCACTCCATGTTCGACGGCGCGTCCAACGTCATCGGCCTCGTGGGCATGTGGTTCGCGTCGCGCCCGGCCGACGACGAGCATCCGTACGGTCACGCCAAGTTCGAGACGTTCGCGGCCGCGCTGATCGGCGTGCTCCTGGTCTTCGCCGGCTACACCGTCGGCAAGGGCGCCATCGACAGTCTTTTCGGCCGCGGCCTCCCCACGGAGGTCACGACCGCCTCCTTCGCCATCATGCTCGGGACCCTGGCGGTCAACATCTTCGTCACCACCTGGGAGCGGAGGGCGGGGCGGCGTCTCGGCAGCGAGGTGCTTGTCGCCGACGCCAGCCACACGCTCAGCGACGTCGCCGTGAGCCTCGGCGTGATCGCCAGCCTCGTGATCGTGAAGCTCGGCTTCGAGCAGGCCGACGGCATCGTCGCGCTTCTGGTGGCGGTCATCATCATGCGCACTGCCTGGGGCATCATGCGCGGCGTGCTCCACACGCTCGGCGACGCCGCGCGCCTGCCGGCAGACGAGGTCGCCGCCGTGGCCCGCTCCGTGCCGGGCGTCGACGGTTGCCACGCCGTCCGCACCCGTGGGTCGGAGGCGCACGTGTACGTGGACCTTCACGTGCAGGTCGCGCCCGGCACCACCGTCGAAGAGGGCCACGCCGTCGCCCATCAGGTAGAGGAGGCGTTGCGTCTCCAGTACGGGCAGATCACGGACGTGGTCGTGCATCTGGAGCCGGCCGGTCGAGTGGCCGCTCCGCGACGCGGCGAGATAGACTTGCGCGAGCAGCGTTCCTCCCGGGAGGCACCATGATCTCCATCGAGACGATGAAGCACCGCACCGAACAGATGCTCGGCGAAGAGTTCCCGCTCGTGTTCTGGCGCGGTAAGGGTCGCATCGTGGGGTCGGACGAGGGCGGCCTGTCCCTGCTCGTCCGCGGCATGCGGGCCGACTACACCTGGGACCGGCTCACCGTCACTTGGAAACGCCTCCTGTCCAACCACACGCTCACCGTCGACGAGCTCGGCGGCGGTCACGACGCCGTCGGCATCGTCAGCATCTTCGCCCTGCTGCAGGCCGACGGCCTCGACGTGCTCGACGCCGATGGGCTCCTGGTGCTCAGGGAGCCCACGGACACCCCGGTGCACCAGTACGCCGACATGAACCGGCCCACGTCGTGGGCACCATGGCGGCGCAAGATCCACGGCGACTGACGCGGCCTGGCGCCGCCGAGCCGCCGTGACCGCCGTGATCTTCGTTTCGAAGGACCAGCACGTCTTCAGCCTCTCGGGTGAGGCGGTTCCCGTGGCCCACGTGCGCGCCGGCCAGACCGTCCGGCTGGAGACCTCCGACTGCTTCGCCGGGCAGATCAGCGCTCCGGGCGAGGCGCCGGACGCAGTCGACTGGGCGCGCATCAACCCCGCCACCGGGCCGGTCTTCGTGGAGGGCGCCCAGCCCGGCGACGTGCTCTCGGTGCTCGTCGAACGCATCGAGGTGGCGCCCCGGGGCGTGATGGCTGTGAGCCCTGAGTTCGGCGTCCTGCGCGAGCGGATGTCCGCGACGGCCTTCGAGATCGTGCTCATCGACGGCGGGCTGGCGCGGCTCCCCGGCGGCTTCGAGATACCCGTCCGACCGATGATCGGCGTCATCGGCGTCGCACCGTCGGGCGCGCCGGTGCCCTGCGGCTCGCCGGGCGCGCACGGTGGCAACATGGACACGCGGCTCATCGTCGAGGGCGCGCTGGTGTATCTGCCGGTCGCCGCGCCCGGCGCCCTGCTGGCCGCCGGCGACCTGCACGCCGCCATGGGCGACGGCGAGATCTGCGGCACCGGCGTCGAGGTCGCGGGGAGCGTCACCCTGCGGGTCGACGTTCGCCGCGACCTCGAGCTCGTCAACCCGGTGGTCGAGACGGCCGAGGTGGTGGCCACCATCGCCTCGGCCGAGACGCTCGACGAGGCCGCCGACCTGGCGACGCGCGACATGGCCGACCTGGTGATGCGGCGGTTCGGCCTGTCCGCCGCCGCCGCGACCATGCTCATGAGCGCGGCCGGGCAGCTGCAGGTCTCGCAGGTCGTCGACCCGCTCAAGACGGCGCGCTTCGCGCTGCCCAAAAGCATCATCGCGCGGCTGGGCCGCGACCTGGTGTGACGAATGCTCCGGCGGGGCGTGCGAGGAGGATCGCGATGAACGAAGGCTACGGCGCCCAGAGCATGACCGCCCCCCTGCGCCGCGTAGTGATGCGGCGCCCAGGTCCCGAGATGGCCGCCGCCGACCCCGCGACCTGGCACTACACCTCGGCGATCGACCTGGAGGAAGCGCGCCGGGCGCACGACGCCTGCGCCGACGCGCTGCGCGCCTGGGACGTCGAGGTCCTCTACCACGACGAGCCCCTGCCCGAGCATGCCGACAGCCTCTTCGTCTTCGACCCCGCCCTCGTCACCGACCGCGGCACGCTGCTGCTCAGCATGGGCAAGGAGCTGCGCCGCGGCGAGGAGGAGCCCCTCGCCCGCACGCTGCAGGCGTGCGGCGTACCGATCTACGGGCGCCTCGAGGGCGCCGCCCGCTGCGAGGGCGGCGACACCATGTGGCTCGACCACGACACGCTCGCCGTGGGGCGCGGCTTTCGCACGAACGCCGAAGGCGTGCGTCAGCTCCGCGCCCTGCTCGCGCCGCTCGGCGTCGCCGTGCTCGACTACGACCTGCCGTACTTCACCGGGCCCGGGGCCTGCCTGCACTTGCTCAGCCTGATCAGCCCGGTGGACGTCGATCTGGCGGTCGCTTACCCGCCGCTCATGCCGACCGCCTTCTGGGGCGAGCTCAAGCGCCGCGGCGTACGTCTCCTCGAGGTCCCTGAGGAGGAGTTCGCCCGCACGCAGGCGACCAACGTGCTCTGCGTGGTCCCGCGGCGCCTCATCATGCTGGCCGGGAGCCCGGTCACCCAGGGACTCCTCGAGGGGGCGGGCTGCGAGGTCGTCGCCTTCCCCGGCGAGCCGCTGTCCTTCAAGGCCGAGGGCGGGCCGACGTGTCTGACGCGGCCGGTGTGGCGCGCAGCGAGATGAGCGGCCGCGGTGTCCTGAGCGCCGTCGAACGGCGCGCCCTCGCTGCCCTGGACCTCGACGGCCTGGTCACGTTTCTGCGTGAACTGATCGCGATCCCCAGTCTCGACGGCGCGGAGAGCCCGGCGCAGGAGACCGTCGGCGCCTGGATGGAGCGCGCCGGGTTCGCGACCGACATCTGGCAGATCGACCTCCGGGAATTGGCGAAGCACCCCGACCACTGCAACGAAGTGGAGCGTCACGAAGCGCTCGGCGTGGTCGGCTGGGTAGACGAGCGCCTCGCAGAGCAGGCGGCCGAAGGGGCTGCCGCAGGCAGCGGCGCCGGCCGATCGGGCCCCGGCCGCGACCTCATGCTCAATGGCCACGTCGACGTGGTGCCCGTCGGCGACGAAGCCGCCTGGACGACGCCGCCCTGGGGCCCGGCCGTCAGGGACGGCCGGGTCTACGGCCGCGGCGCCGTCGACATGAAGGGTGGCCTCGTGTGCGCGCTGTTCGCGGCCAAGGCTATCCGCGACGCCGGCGTGCGTCTGCGTGGCCGGCTCTCGGTAGCCAGCGTCGTGGGAGAGGAAGACGGGGGCACCGGCACGCTGGCGACTATCCTCCGCGGCCACACGGCCGACGGCGCCATCGTCGTCGAGCCTACGCAGCTGGCGGTGATACCGGCCCAAGCCGGTTCGCTGATGTTCCGCCTCGTCGTTCCGGGCCTTTCCGCGCACGGGTGCGTGAGAGAAGAGGGCGTCAACGCGGTCGAGAAATTCCTGCCGCTCTTCACCGCGCTGCGGCAGCTCGAAGCCGAGCGTTGCGGCGTCGTCGTCGGCGCGGCGGACGTGGCCGGCGATCCGCATTCGCCCCTCTTCGCGCGCTACCGGCTACCATGGCCGATCGAGGTCGGCACGTTGCGGGCCGGCGACTGGGCCTCGAGCGTGCCCGACAAGCTGGTCGCCGAAGGTCGCTTGGGCGTGGCGATCGGCGAGGAGCCGGCCGCGGCCCGGCGGGCGTTCGAAGAAGCGATCGCCCGCGCCGCCGCGGCCGACCCGTGGCTGGCCGAACACCCGCCGGCCGTGGAGTGGTGGGGCGGACGCTTCGGCCCGGCGGTCACCGACCCCTCCGACCCGATCGTCACCACGGTGGTCGATGCGGCGACGGCGGTCACCGGCGAGGCGCCCTCGATCGAGGGCGCCACCTACGGCGCCGACATGCGCCTGCTGGTGAATGTCGGCGGTATCCCCACCGTGCTCTTCGGCCCCGGCGACGTACGTGTCGCGCACATGCCTGACGAGCACGTGCCGATCGAACAGCTGCGCACCGCCGCCGAGACACTCGTCCTCGTTGCCTTACGATTCTGCGGCGTCGAGGAATAGGAAGAGGCCCGGGGCGGCTATCGCCGCCCGGGCCCGTCACGACCTCAGTTCGCCGTCACGATGTCCTTGCGCGTGATCGGCAGGTTGCGCACGCCGCACTCGGCGATGAACGCGTCGCGCACCGCGCGCGGGAGCTCCTCGGGGCAGATCATGCCTCTGTCCGCGATCTTGTCCTCGATGATGAGCTCGGCGTAGATGCTGGCCGGCGTGCTGGTGCCGTAGCTTACGCAGGTGGCGCCGGGGATCTGACCGTTCACCCATTTGATGTCGGGCGGGAAGATGTTGTAGCCGACGGTGGCGGGTCTGCCGGCGATCTCGCCGATGCAGTCGACGGTGACGACGCCGTAGTCGGTGATCTCGCCGCCCAGGGCGAGCCTGGCGAGCTCTTCAGCCGGCGGGTTCGGCGGCAGGGTGGCGACGAAGACGTCGATGGGCCGCACCTTGCAGCCGTCCTTGAGGGTGACGGGCTCCTTGCTGGCCATGCCGGAGCCGACGAAGGCGAGGTCGGAGTCGATGCCTTCCTCGGGGCCGCCCATCTTGAAATCCACGTAACGTAGGCCCTTGTCGCCGTACTTCTTGGGCAGCAGGCGCGGCAGAGTGCTGACCTCCTCGTGGTCGTGGCAGATCACGGCGCCCAGGCCGAACGGCTCGGGGAACTCGTAGTGCTCGCGGCGCCCGAAGATCTCGACGCGCTTGAACTCGCCGTCCTCGTAGAGCAGTGGCGGCTGCGCGCAGTCGGTGTAGAAGGTCTCCTGCGACCACACCTGCAAAGGCACCGGCGAGTCGAAGAGCGCGTAGTCCTTGATGCGGATCTCGAAGCACTTGTCGAGGTCCTCGTAGCCGTTGGCGGCGAAGGTGTTGGTGACGCCTGGGTCCATACCGGTGCTGAGCAGCGCGAGGATGCCCTGCCTGGCGAACTCGGGGGCGAGGGTCATCTGGTCGAGGTAGGCCTCGTCGATGGTCTGCGTCTGCGTCTGGCCCTGGGCCATGTCCTGGTAGGCGGCGCCGCACTTGAGGCAGGCCTGCATGATCGACTTGTTGAACTGCGGGACCACCGCGTTGACGATGAGCTTGCAGCCGTCGCCGGCCTTGGCCACGGCGTCGCTGTCTGAGGCGTTCATGAACATGGCCGTGGCTTTGCCGCTGCCGGCCTGGCCGGCGACGAACTGCGCGCGCTTCTCGTCGTAGTCGGCGACGACGATCTCGGTGACTGCCGGGTTGCGGCCAAGGTTCCAGGTGATGACCTGGCCCTGCATGCCGGCGCCCACGATGAGGACCTTCATCCTCTTCCCCTCCTCGCAGCCTCCGTCACAGCGCTGGGCGCCGTGTACGACATGGCCGGATCGATGATGGGCCGCGCGGCCCCTGCGGGGCGGCCGCGGCCAGAAGCTCTGCGGCCGATTGTCTCAGAAGAAAGGGCGAGTCACAAGGGCCGAGGCGACGATTATCGTGGCATCGTCGTCATGAAGTGTCGATAGTAGTCGCTGAGAGCTGCTTCAGGGCCGGGTTTCGCGTCGGCGCCGCTGCCCTTCCCTGCGTCTGACCGGCGCTCGATCATGCGGCCGGCGTGGTAAAACCAGGAGGCCGGCCGCGAAGGGCCGGAGAAACGCGAGACGGAGGCCGCGCCGTGCACGAGCTGGGTATCACGCAAGGGATCATCGACCGTGCCCGCGAAGCCGCGCTGGCCAATGGAGCGCTGCGGGTCACCGACCTCTATATCACCATGACGCCGGCCGCCGACTTCAGCCAGGACTCCATCGAGATGTACTTCGAGATGCTGGCCGGCGAGGACGAGTTCTTCGCCGGCGCCAAGCTGCACTTCGATCGCAAGCCTATCGCCGCGACATGCCTGAGCTGCAGCGACGAGTTCAGCACGGACGCGCTGCAGCCGGCGTGCCCGCAGTGCGGGTCGCTGCTGCTGCGACTCGATCCCGAGGCGCCGATGGTCCAGCTCACCGACGTGGGCATCGACGACGGCACGGAGAGCTGAGGGCGGCCGCAGCGGAGGGCGTTCGCGCCCGTCAGTCCTGGCCGCCCGCGCCGCCGGCCGGCTCCAGGAAGTACGAGCACATGGACGGCGCGCCGGCCGCCGCCGTCAGCCGCGTTACCGGCCTGGCGGCCATCGTCGCGGCGAGGAACGCCAGCCGTCGCGCCACCGCCGTCACGCGGGCCGCCGAAGCCTTGGGGCCGTCTTCGGCGGCGTAGAAGCGATGTTTCTGCAGGCGAGGCATCAGAGAGCCGACAAGTTGCGCCGGATTGTGCCGCCGTGAGTAGGTTTCCCGGCCGGCCACGTCCAAGCCCGCCTTCGCGGCCATCACGGTGAACGTGACCTCCTCGAAGTGGGTCAAGTGGCGCGGCAGGTCGAGGGCCATCCAGCGCTGACCGAGCAAACAGGCTTCCGGCGAATCCAGCAGCGGCAGGAAGAGCACCGCCACAAGGCCGCCGGGGGCGAGCAGCGCTCGCGCCCGGCGTAGCGCCGCGACCGGGTCGTGCAGATGCTCGAAGACGCCCGAGAACACGACGGCGTCGAACGAACCTTCGGGCAGGCGCACGTCTTCGAACCGGCCGGTGAGCACGTCCAGTCCGTGCTCGCCCCGTGCCCGCGCGGCGCCGAGGGCTTGCGGCTCGACGCCCTGTACGCTCCAGCCGTCGGCGCGCAGGACGGCGAGAAGATCTCCGGCGCCGCACCCGACGTCGAGCAGACGGCCGCGGCGAGGACGGCGGCCCGCCAGCCAGCGCGCGACCTCGCCATGCTGGCGGCGCCGGTACGCGGCCTCGAGCGCTTCGACAAGGCCGCCTGGGCCGCTGCCTGAGTAGCTTTCCGGGTAGCAGCGGCCGGCCGTCTCCGGTGTCGGTCGCGGCCGCAGGTACGCGAGGCCGCAACCCAGGCAGCGCACGACCGTGTAGCAGCGGGGGTCACTCGGCGCCAGCCGGTCACCTGCCCGCACGACGACGCGCGCTTGCGCGCCCCCGCACAGCGGGCACGGTGCACGTTCGAAGCCGTCCGGCAGAGGAGGGGCGTCGCTGGCAGACATGGGGCGGATGCTATCATCGGGCGCGACGCTCTCCGCCAACCCGTGGCGGCTCACACACGATGGTAGCGGCTCGGCGCGAGGTCTGGGAAGAAGGATGGTGGAGCATAGCGGAATCGAACCGCTGACCTCCTGGGTGCGATCCAGGCGCTCTCCCAGCTGAGCTAATGCCCCACGAATGGGCCCCCTTGCGGGGACAACATGTTATACGGCATTCCCCACCGGCGGGCAAGCGAGGCGCCCGCCGGGCGCGCGCGGCGCACCCGGCGGGCGCCGGACCCAGCGGCCCCTTCCGGCCCGCCGCGGCCATGGCGTAGACTGTCCCCGACCCCGATCCGGCCCCCCGGGAGGATGAGTCGTGAAGATCACAGCCGTGCGCGTGGAGACGCTCGAGCTCGAGATGGAGGAGCCCTTCGTCATCGCCTCGTCGGCGTTGGCCGCGAGCCCCTGTGATCTCGTGCGCGTCGAGACCGACGAGGGCCTCGTGGGGTTCGGAGAGGCCTGCCCGGCCTACGAGTTCACCGGCGACACCCTCTGGACGGTCCAGGACGTGATCGGCGAGTACCTCGGCCCGGCGGTGATCGGCAAGGATCCGTTCCAGCTCGAGGCCATCGTGCACTGCTGGGAGCGCGAGCTGTGGACGGTGGGCAACCAGGCGGCGTGCGCCGCCCTCGAGATGGCGCTTTGGGACCTGCAGGGCAAGGCGCTCGGGCGGCCGCTCTACGATCTCCTCGGCGGCCGCAGCCGGGACGGCCTGGTGGAGGTCATCGCCTGGGGCTGGGACGAGCCCGAGGCCCTGGCCGAGAAGACGCGACGGATGCGCGCCGAGGGCATCACCGTGTTCAAGGTCAAGGTCGGCGACCTCCCAGAGCGGGACGAGCAGCGCGTCGCCGCCGTCCGCGAAGCAGCCGGCCCTGACGCGCGCCTCACCGTCGACGCCAACCAGGGCTGGCTGGACGCCAAGACCGCCGTGCGCGCCATCCGGATGCTCGAGCCCTACCGCATCGAGTTCGCGGAGCAGCCCGTGCGCATGGACGACCTCGAGGCGGCGCGCTTCGTGCGCGAACACGTGGACACTCCGATCGCCCTCGACGAGTCGGTGCGCGGCCCGCGTGAGGCGCTGGCCTGCGTCAAGGCGAGCGCCTGCGACATCTTCGTGGTCAAGCTCATGAAGACCGGCGGCATCCTGAGCGCGCTCAAGGTCAACGCCATCGCGGAGGCGGCGGGCATCAGCGTCATGGTGGGCAACATGGGCGAGAGCTCGCTGGGCCTCGCGGCCCATTTCCACCTTAACGTGGCGCTGGCCAATGCCACCCACGGCGACGCCGACCTACCGTGGAGGCCCGGCGGGTACGCGCGCGACATCGGGAGCGGGCTGCGCGCCGAGCTTCGCGAAGGCGTGTCCACGGTGATCGTGCCCCAGGCGCCGGGGTTGGGCATCACGCTGGACGAGGACGCCATCGCGCTGCAGCGCGTAGCGCGCCGCTGGTGACGAAGGCCTCCGTGGAGCGCGACGAACTCCGGCGACTCTGACGCGGAGCAGGCGCGACGCCTTTCTGGACGCCGACCTCGCCGTAGGACGCATCGCCGGGGGCGACTACCACTATGAAACTAGGATGTCTCTGACTCGTGCGCGGTGCCGGGTCCGGCGGCATGCTCGCCGCCCGGAGTGACGAGCTCGCGGGCGATGTCGGCGAACGCCGCGCCGACCGGCGTCGAGGGATCGAGCGCGGCCGGCGCGCCCGTGTCGCCACCCTGCCTGGTCGCCTCATCGAGCGGGATGCGACCGAGCAGGCGCGAGTCCATCAAACGGGCGATCTCGTAGGCTCCGCCGCGCCCGAAGAGGTAGCGGCGGCTGCCGCAGTCTGGGCAGACGTAGTAGGCCATGTTCTCGACGACCCCGAGCACACGCTGCTTGGTCATCCGCGCCATCTTGGCCGCCTTGATGGCCGTCTTGGCAGCCGCCTCCTGAGGAGTGGTGACGATGATCATGTCCGCGCCCGGGATCATCTGCGCGATCGTGAGGGCGATGTCACCGGTTCCCGGTGGGAGATCGATGAGCAGGAAGTCGGGGCTGCCCCAGAGTACGTCCCCGAGGAACTGCTCGATGGCGCGGCCCAGCATCGGCCCGCGCCAGATCACCGGCTCATTGTCCGGCAGGAAGAAGCCCATGGAGACGACCTTGACACCATGGGCCTCTGGCGGGATGAGCTTGCCCTTGTGCATCTCGGGAGGCACGGCCGCCAGCCCCATCATCAGCGGGATGGAGGGACCGTAGACATCGGCGTCGATCAGCGCCACGGCGTGCCCTTGCCCCGCCAGGGCGACCGCGAGGTTCGTCGTCACCGTGGACTTGCCGACGCCGCCCTTGCCGCTGGCGATGGCAATGGTCCGCGTCTTCGAGCCCGGGCCAAAGAGGCTCTGCGTCAGCTCGTGACGGTCGCTGAGGCGCGCCGCCAGCGCATCGCGTTGGTCGCACGACATGGCGTCCAGCTTCACCTCGACGACGCGGCTTTCGGCGATCGCCGAGAGGGCCTGCTCCACCTCGGCGCGGATCTGGTTCCTCAACGGGCACCCTGCAGTCGTCAGGACGATCGTGGCTCCGACCCGCCCGGCGTCGGCCACGATGTCGCGCACCATGCCGAGCTCCACGATGCTCCGCTGGAGCTCGGGGTCTTTGACGGCGGTCAGAGCCCGCCGGACGTCTTCCTGAGTCACGTGTGAGCCTCCGCGTGTAGGTCGTGTGGCTGGTCTGTCTCGACGTTACCGACGCGCTCGCGCGCCAGTCGGGCCACGACTGCTCGCACAGTGCGCCTTCACACGCGAGCAGCGCGCCTTCACATCATCTCAAGAAAGGGGGGTCAGGCTGTACCCGGCACGAGCGGCGGCCGCGACCCGATCGCGGCCGCCCGAGGGCAGAAGGCGAGAGGAGACGTCATGGAGAGTCTGCTCGGGATCGACTCTGTCGCGCTGAGACCGGTGCTCGTTGCGCTGGCGCTTGGGGCGACGACGCTCGTCCTGATCATCACTGAGGCCACGACCCGTCGTCGGCCGGCGCGCGCCGCGCTGCGGAGCCGGCCGCCCCGGCGCGCCGAGGCATTCGCGACGCTCGCGGCCGTCTATCGCCGCGGCGACATCACGCACGAGGACTACGTGGAGCTCTCGCGGAGGCTTCGCGGTCGCTGATCCCGCCCGTTCACAAGTCCGGCAGAGGCAATTCAAAGGTTCTTCACAACTTCAGTGTACGCTGGTAAGCGAAACCGGCCTCGTCGCCCGATCGCGGGCTGTCTTGGCAACGAAGACCGCGCGCCGGCGGCGCGTCTGACGCGAGGAGTACGCTTGTGAAGAGGAATTGGAAGATGATCGCGATCGTTGCCGTCGTGGCCGTTCTCGGCCTGTCGGTGGTGGCCGTCGCATCCGGCGCCGCAAAGGTCAAGAACCCGTTTCGTGGCCGGGGAGCGTGCGGCCAGCTCATGAGCAACCCGAAGGCAGGGGCGGCGATGCGGGCCTTGAGGAACCAGCATCGTCAGGACATGCAGGCGTGGTCCGACAAGTACGGCGCAATGCCGACCAGCACCGAGGCGCAGACTGCGCTCAAAACACTACGCCAGGAACACTGGAACGACATGAAGGCGCTCTTCAAGCAGTTCGGTATCCAGGTGCCTAAGGGTGTCGGGGCGGGCATCTGTGGCCGCCAGGGCGGCATGATGGGCGGCGGTGGCAACGGCCCTTGCGCCGGCGGCGCCGGCGGCGCCGGGTGCGCCGGCCCGGGTTCCGGCACGGGCAACCAGGGCTCCGGCTACGGCGGCGCCATGATGGGCGGCGCCAGCTACTGAGTGTGATCCGAGATATGTCGCGCTGAGCTGTGAGGTGGCCGGGGGGAGTGCAAGCAAGCGCCCGCTCGTCACCTTTCTGCTGCTCGACCGCCTGTCGTCAACGGTGTTTCACGTGAAACATCCCAGGGCGAGCGAGCCAAGCAAGAACGACGGGGGGCCCGGCAGGGCCGCCCGTCGTTCTCGTGGGCCGGCGACGCCGGCCCACGCTCCCGAGCCCACATTGCCGGCCGCTGGCGGGCTCTCATCCACCGTCGCCCGCCGGCGCTGCTCAGGCTGACCTTGCCCGCCGGCCAGGGGCGGCCGTCTCGGCCGCAGCGGATCGTGACGTGCGGACGAGCGCCTCGTCGTCCCACGTGGAGCGTCCCACAGTGCGTCTCCCGCGGTTCATTCCGCGGCCTCCGTCGCGCGTCTCCCGCGGTATGTCCGTCCGACGCTCGTCCGCCGTCACAGGGCCCGGACTGCTATGCCTTCATGTTGACCGGCTCGGGGTTGCCGGCGCCGGTGGCGTAGGTCTCCTTGAAGATCTCCATGAGGATCGGGCTCTGACGCACGTCGGCCAGCGAGATCTCAGCATGGTGTTTGGTGTAGCCGTTGCCAATGAGCATGGTGGTGTCGGCGCCGATACCCTCAGCGCCCAGCGCGGCCGACGTGAAGCTTGTGGCCATGCTGAAGAAGTAGACCACCCCGTCGTCCTTGGTCGCGAGCACCGAAGCCATCTCGGTGTCCGGGATGTCGACGCAGTTGATCGTGAGATCGGCCATCTCGCCGTTCGTCGCCTTCTTGACCTCTTCGTACACGAACAGCTGGTCGGTGGCGCTCCCTTGGAAGATGTAGTCGCAGAAGCCGGTCTTCTTCAGGCGCTTCTTGCCGGCATTGCCGTGCACGAGGCCGATGACCTTGCCGGTCACGCCGACCCGGTTGCGGGCCTCGTAGGCGCAGAGAAGGCCGCTCTTGCCTCCGGCGCCGATGATGAACACGGTCTGGCCCGGTCGGCAGAGCTTGGCCGCCTGCGCCGGAGCGCCGGCCACGTCGAGGATCGCGAGCGCGAGGGCTTCATCCATGTCGGTGGGCATCTTGGCGTAGATGCCGGTCTCGAAAAGGATGGCCTGGGCCTTCACCTTGACCTGGCAGGTGTCCTTGTTGATAGAGATGATCTCGTCGACCTTGAGCGGCGTCAGTGACAGCGAGACCAGGGTGGCGATGCGGTCGCCGACCTTGAGGTCGCGGTCCTTGAGCTTGGGGCCGACTGCCGCGACGGTGCCGAGCAGCATGCCCCCCGACCCCGTGTCGGGGTTGTGGTGCTTGCCGCGCGCGGCGATGATTCCGAGGCTGTGCTTGGCCATCTTCTGGACGTCGCCGCCTTCGGCCTCCTCGATCTGCGTAAAGCTGGCCGCGTCCACGTTCAGCGTATCGACGTCGATGAGGATCTCGTTGTCGTAGATCTCCATCGTGTTGTCGATGCGCTTGGCCGGCTGCGGCAGCACGCCCTTGGGCTCGATGACCCGGTGTGCGCCGAACTTGTTGCCTTCTTTCATACCTTCTCCCTCCCCTCGGGGGGTGCGCCCGCGCGCGGCCGAATGAGCCGGTTTCCGCGCGCGGGACGTCCTCCGTCGGTCCGCTTAGCCTTCTACCTTGATGACCGAGCCGGCGCCCTGGCCGCCGCCCACGCAGGCGCCGGTGAGGCCGATCGTCTTGCCGCGTTTCTGCAGTTCGTGGATGAGCGTGACGACCATGCGCGTGCCGGTGTTGCCGAGCGGGTGGCCGAGGGCCACGGCGCCGCCGTTCACGTTCACGATGTCCGGGTCGAGGCCGACCTCGCGGGTAGCGAGAGCAGCGACGCAGGCGAACGCCTCGTTGAACTCGGCGAGGTCGACGTCCTTGGCCGCGAGCCCCGCTTTCGTGAGAGCCAGCTGAGCGGCCTTGGTCTCGCCGAGGCCCATGATCTCGGGCGCGCATGCGGCGGTGGCGTAGCTCACCAGCGTGGCGATGGGCTTGAGGCTCAGCTCGGCGGCTTTCTTGCGCGAGGTCACGACGACGGCGCTGGCGCCGTCGCTGAGCGCCGAGGCGTTGCCGGCGGTCACGACGCCGCCTTCCTTGAAGAACGGCTTGAGCTTCGCCATCGATTCGAGGCTGGCATCACGGCGTGGGCACTCGTCGGTGTCGATGACGACCGGGTCGCCCTTACGCTGCGGGATGACGACCGGGACGATCTCGTCCTTGAAGCGGCCGCCGTCGATCGCCGCCACGGCATTGACGTGGCTCGTGTAGGCGACCTCGTCCTGCTGCTCACGGCTGATGCCGAACTGCTCGCAGAGGTTCTCGGCGGTCACGCCCATGTGGTAGTTGCCGAAGGCGTCCCAGAGGCCGTCCCACACCATGGTGTCGTACATCTTGTCGGTGGGCATGCCCATGCGGTAGCCGCTGCGGCCGTTCTGCAGCACCCACGGCGCGCGGCTCATGTTCTCCATGCCGCCGACCAGGAAGATGTCGCCGTCGCCGGCCTTGATGGCGTTGGCCGCCATGGCCATGGCGGACGCGCTGGAGACGCAGACGCGGTTGACCGTGATCGCCGGCACCTCGACGGGGATGCCGGCTTTGATCTCGGCCTGGCGGGCGGAGTTCTGGCCCAGGCCCGCCTGGATGACGTTACCGAAGATGACCTCTTCGAGCTGCTCGCCCTTGACGCCGGCGCGCTCGAGCGCTTCCTTCATGACCAAGGCGCCCAGATCGATGGCGGGCGTCTTGGCGAAACCGCCCATGAAGCGGCCTTGCGCGGTGCGTACCGCCGAGAGAATGACGACGTCGTTGTCAGACACTGGTTCCTCCTCGTGTCGCAGCGTGTGTGGCTGCAGCCCCCGTCGCGAGAACCACGCCCTCCATCACGACACATTGATCGATGGTCGACTTGTGAATGGTACTTCCTTACGCCCCCTTGCGACGGCGGACGACTTGTTGCGCAAGGAACGCGGCGACTTCGAGCGGCGTGGTGCGCGGCCCGAACCCTGCGTCGTAGCCGAGCTCCTTGGCGAACGCGTTGTTGATGCGCGGCCCTCCCACGACGATCACGAACCGTTCGCGCGCGCCCTCGGCTTCGAGCAGCTCGATGAGCTGGGTGAGGTGCTGGACGTGGATGTTCTTCTGCGTGACGATCTGGCTGACAAGGATCGCGTCCGCGTCCCGCTCGAGCGCCGTCTTGAGCAGCTGCGCGCAGGGGATCTGCGAGCCCATGTTGAGCGCGTCCATCTCCGGATAGCGCTCGAGCCCGTAGTTGCCGGCGAAGCCCTTCATGTTCATGATCGCGTCGATGCCCACCGTGTGCGCATCGCTCTCGACGGCAGCACCGACGACGTTGAGCTTGCGCCCCAGCTTCTCTCTGATGAGGGCGTTGATGGCGTAGTAGTCCATCTCCTCGACCTCGAGGTAGTCGCCCTTCACTTCGTCGGGGTCGATGCCCACCTCGGTGCGGCCGTAGGCCACGTAGAACGTGTACTCGGGGTCGATGGCCTTGCACTCGGCGATACCCACGGTGTGGAAGCCGAGCTTCTCCAGGTACTGCTTGCCGACGTCGGCGGCCTTGACCGAGTAGGCGATCGGGAGGGTGAAGGAGAACTGGACGATCCCGTCATCACGAGTATCACCGTACGGTCGTACTAGCATCAGTGCCCCCCTTCTGCGTGCGGAGCTTGGCTGCCGGGGGCCGGGCCGAAAGGCGCGCCGTTCATGCGGCCTTCGCGCAACGCCGCGAAGAACGGGTTGAAGTAGTCGGCGGCGAGCGCGAAGACGCCTTCGCCGCCGCGTCCGCCCTTGGGGTCGCGCTTGACATCGGCGAACATGCCGCGCGAGAGCGCCTCGAAGAGCCCGATCTCGCGAACCTCCTCGAGCTGCTCGGCGGCCTTCTGCAGCTGGTCGTTGGCGCGCTGCTCGATGATGCCGCCTGGCTTGAACGTGACCTCGCTGGCCAGATCGCGACAGCTCTCGAACACGTATTTCGCGTTCTTGATGCTCAGGTAGCGGTCTTGGAGCAGCGGCGTGTGCAGGGCTTCGGTGAGCATGCCCAGCAGCATGATCTCCTGTCCGGTGAAGATGCCGGTGAAGTTGAACATGCCGTCGATGATGTGGCCGTGGAAGATGTCGCCGGGCATGTACTTGGTCGGTGGCATGTACTTGAGTGGGTAGCCCGGGAAGAGCTGCCGGACCAGCTGCGCATCGGCGATCTGGTAGATGACCTGGTCCGGCTTCGTGGGGTCGATCTCGAAGGCGTGACCGAGCCCGATCTGCCAAGGCTCCAGGTTGGCGCGCAGCGCGAACGCCTCGTTGATGAAGTCGGAGCTGACGACCGTGAAGCCCTGGTCGAAGGCGTCGGCGGTGGTGAGGTAGTTGTCTTCACCGGTATTGATGATGATGCCGGCACGGGCGTTGATCAGCCGCGACAGGTACTGGTCGACGAACGTGCGCTTCATGTTGATGTTGCGGAAGATGATGCCGTACATGGAGTCGTTGAGCATCATGTCCAGGCGCTCCAGCGCGCCCATGGTGGCGATCTCGGGCATGCAGAGGCCGCTGGCGTAGTTGCAGAGGCGGATGTAGCGGCCGAGCTCGGCGCCGACTTCATCCAGGGCGGCGCGCATGAGGCGGAAGTTCTCCTGCGTCGCGTAGGTCCCGCCGAAGCCTTCGGTGGTCTCGCCAAAGGGCACGTAGTCGAGCAGGCTCTGCGCCGTCGTGCGGATGACGGCGATCACGTCGGCGCCGGCGCGAGCCGCGGCCTTGGCCTGGGCGGCGTCCTCGTAGATGTTGCCGGTGGCGACGATCACGTAGACGTACGGCTTGACGGCCTCGCCGGTCTCTGCCACGAGCTCGTTGCGGCGCCGGCGGACGGCGTCGATGCGCGCGACACCCTCGCGAGCGAGCTCCTCGGCGCGCGCCTCTGCGGCGGCGCGCCGCTCGCCCCGTACTTCGGCCAGGGCCAGCTCGCCGGCGGCTACGCCCTCGGCGGCCTGCTGGGCGCTTGTGCCTGTCTGCAGCATGAGGTCGACGAAGGGCCGCATGATGCCACCCGGGAGCAGCTCGCGCGCCTGCTCCACGACGACGTTGACCAGCGGCACGTCGATCTCGTTGACACCGGCGATGCCGAGCAGGCGCAGCGTGGCGCGCTCGGTGGTGTCGGTCGTGTGCCGCTCGATGTGCTGCTGGATGTCGTCGGCGATGGCGTCGGCCGCCGCGCGGGCGCGGTCGACCAGGGCGCCGTTCAAGCGGAGCGCATCGTTCACTGCATCACCCTCCTTCCTTCAGGGAGAGACCACGTCGGACCGCCGCGCCTCGCCGGGCAGCGAGGCGCGGCCGTTCACGACATCGAAGACAGGCACGCGGTCGCCCACTGCGCCGGCGACCGCATCGAAGAAGACCTTGGGCTGATAGGGCTGCGGCACCCGAAACGGGTTTGCGGTGACGGCCAGCACGCGCAGCGGCGTCAGTACTTCGAGCGCGATGCCCCGCTTGCGGAAGCGCCGGACAGCGGTCGCCGGCAGCACCAGCACCGTGGCGTCGCGTACGACGACGCGCAGCTCACGACGCGGAGGCAGCACGCGGGTGAAATCGTCGACGAACTCCTGCGTGAGGGCACCGCCGACGAACAGCGTGCGCGTGCCCAGCCGCTCGACCTCCCGGGCCACGGTGACGCCCTCCCCGACGACTGTGCCGAGCTCGAGCGGCGTGACCTCACCGCGGTCGTCGAACGACAGCGCGCGCGCGCCCGGCGCCAGGTACGGCGCCAGCTGAGCGCGCGTCTCGTCCGATACCGCGGGCAAGAGCAGCATGTCGAGGGTCGCCGCTGTCGTCTCGAGCACCTCGCCTAGTGCGTCGCCGACCATGCCTCCCGTGGCGACCACGACGCCGTCGCTCACGCGTGGTGAGGCGCTGCCGATGCGGTTGATGGCGCCGTCGACGAGCACCTGCTCGGCGCCGTGCGCCTGGAGACGCGCGATGGTCACGCGCAGCTCCGCCAGTGTCGTCGGGCCGCTGACCTCGACCTGGCCCACGTTGCCGGCGCGACCGATGATCACGCGCCCCAGGGGCGTGAGGAACGGCAGCTCCTCGAGCACCTCCATGGCGTAACGCGAGCGCTCGAGCGAGCCCTGCGTGGTGGCCACGAGGGTCCCGGCGGGCGGCGCGATGCGCGGCTTCGCCAGACCCGTGAGGTGGTCGACGCGTTCGCCGTCGAGGCCGAGTGAGGTGAGGCCGAACAAGTGCGGGCAGTTCGCCATGAGCGCGTTGACGACAGTGGTCTTGCCGGCGTTCTTGACGAGCCCGATGACGGCCAGCGAGCGGCTGCCGGAGCCGGCGATGATTTCGTAGAGGGCGTCGACGGTGGCCGCGTCGGGACGCGCCTCGGTCGCGCCGGTGCCGCCGCCGAGGGTCACTTCTTGCCTCCGGACGCGCGACCGGTCGCGCGGACCGCGCCCGCCGGCCGTTCGGTGGCGCGCAGCGATAGGCCGCCGACTTCGTCGCCGTGGCGGATCTCCTTGAGGTAGCTGAAGATCGTGTAGCGCGAGAGGTCGAGGGCCTCGGCGACCTGCTCGGCCGAACGCTTGACGAGGAAGGCGCCGCGCTTCTCCAGCCGCTTCACGACCTCCATCTTCTCTTCGCGCGACATGGCAGCGGGCGTCTTGCCCATCTCGGCGAGGATCTTGCTGATCATGCCGGCCACGACCTCGCGGATGTCGGCGGCGAAGATCTCGCCCGCCTCGGGTGCGCTGCCGCTACCGAGGCGGCCGACCGCCGTCACGTTGGCGAGCGTGCGCTGCGCCTGGACGATCTCGGAGATGTCGAAGTTGAGGCCGAGCAAGCCGAACGGCTCGCCGTCTGCATCGCGCAGCGTCACGGCGAGCGACTTGAGGATCTTGCCGTCGTGTGACGAGACGTAGAGGCGCACGTCCTGCGTCTCGTCGGGGTTACGAAGGTTGCGGAGCATGCGGTCGGTGGGCACATCGCCCACGGCACGCCCGGTCACGGCGCCGTTCTCGATGGCGACGATGGAGTGCGGGAGCCGGCCGACTTCGTGAAGGACGACCTCGCACTCTGGGCCGAACATCTCGGCCAGGCCCTGGACGACGGGGAGCAGCACCTGCAGGCGGGCGTCGAGCGGCTGCTTGAGCAAACGACCCTCCAGTCGCGGCGGCGTGGTACGGCGGCTCCCCAAGGCGCCAATGCGACCTTGGACGATAGGTATACACCGGCGCGCTGGCGCTTGTCAAAAAAAGTGTGGTTCCTACCCGGTTTAGTGGGAGCGGTCGTACGCAAGAGCGGGCGGCGCGAATGCGCCGCCCGCCCGCTCTGTTCAGCCCGCGGCAGTGATGGCGTCCCTCAGAGGTTCGCGGGTCGCGCCGCAAGCGTGGCGGTGACGTTCTCCGTCTTGCCGCCGCGTTCGATCGTGAGCGTCACCTTGTCACCCGGCTGCTTCTGGGAGATGAGGCCGACGAGCTCATCCCTGGTGTTGATCGCCTGGCCGTCCACGGCCGTGATCACGTCGCCGCCGACCGAGTACTGTTGGCCGCCCACGATGACGGTCTGGCCGCCACCCTTGAGGCCTGCCTTGGCCGCAGGGCTGCCCGGGTAGACGCTCCCCACCAGAGCGCCGCTTTGGGTGGTGAGGTGCGCCGCTTTGGCAACAGCGGGCGTGACGGTCTGCAGGCCGACGACGCCCAGCCACGCGTACTGCACCGTGCCGCCCTTCTTGAGCTGGTTGAGCGAGCGGATGGCGGTGTTGATCGGCACGGCGAAGCCGAGGCCCTGGTTTCCGCCCGACTGGCTGGCGATCTGCTCGTTGATGCCGATTACGTGGCCAGCGGAGTCGATCAGGGGGCCGCCGGAGTTGCCGGGGTTGATGGCGGCGTCGGTCTGGATGCCGTTGGGGATAGTCTGGCCGTTGGGCGCCTGCAAGCTGCGGCCCACCGCAGACACGATGCCGGACGTGATGGAGAAGTCGTAGCCCAGTGGATTGCCGATCGCAACGACCTGCTCGCCGACTTGCACCTGGTCCGAGTTGCCCAATGGCAGCGGCTTGAGATCGACGCCGTTGGGGTCGACCTTGATGACGGCAACGTCGCTGCCCGTGTCGATCCCGACGATCTCGCCCTTGACCTGCTGTGTCTTGCCGCCGCCCTTGTTGAAGACGATGGTCACGCTGCTGGCCTTCTGGCCGTTCTCCTGAACGACGTGCGCGTTCGTGAGGATGTAGCCTTGGCTATCGACGACGAAGCCGGTGCCGAGCGCCTGGCCGCTTTGCGGCTGGCCGAAGATGTTGCTGCCGGCGTTGGCGAAATCGGACTGGACCATGACGACGCCGGCAGAGAGGCCCTGGTAGATCTGCTCGGGTGTCTGGCCGGGGCCGGTGGTGGGCGCGTACACCGTAGGCGTCTGCGCGCCGTTCCGCACCACCGTCTCCTTGGTCTCTCCGAAGTTGAACACCAGTACGAGGACCAGGAGCACGAGCGCGGCGCCGACAGCTCCGCCCCCCAGCCCTACGAGGAACCCTCTCATCTTCATCATTGCTTTCCCTTCGTTGTCACAACTCGTGGGTACGGCCGCGGCGCGGCCGCAGCCGTCCGTCGCTCTCCCGTTGCCCACGATGATGTCTGTCGGGTGTTAACTGCTCACGAGGGCGTGTTGAGTAACGCGTCCAGGGTGATTAAGGATTATGAATCGGCGCCGTGAGCGCGCCGCCGGGGCGCGCGCGGCAGCCTTACGGAGAAGCTCGCGCCGCCGCCACCGGAGTCGGCGCGGATGCTGCCGCCCATGATCTCTGTGAGCTCGCGGGCGATCGAGAGACCAAGACCGGCGCCCGAGGTGGTGGCGCGCTCCTCGCTACCGCGGTGGAAGCGCTCGAAGACGTGCGGCAGCTCCGCCGCCGGGATCCCCGGCCCGTCGTCGCTGACGACGATCGTCGCCCACGACTCCTCCGTGCGGGCGGCCACGCGCACGCTGCTGCCCCGGGGCGAGAACTTGACGGCGTTGTCGACGAGCGCGCGCAGGACCTGCGCGAGGCGCTGCTCGTCGCACCACGCCGTTACAGCCTCGCCGTCGTCCACGGCGAGCGTGAGCTCCTTGGCCTGCGCCTGCACTTGGAACTCGTCCAGGACCGAGCGGACCACGGACTCGAGGTCCACGTCCTCGGGCTGCATCTCGATGGAGCCGGCCTCTACCGTCGAGAGGTCGAGCATGCTCACGGCGAGGTTGCGCAGGCGGTCGACCTGCTGGCGCATGAGCTGCAGGAACTCGCGCTGCTCGTCGGCGTTGACATTGCCCTCGTCGATGAGCTCGAGAAAGCCGGCGAGTGAGAAGAGCGGCGTCTTGAACTCGTGCGAGGCGTTGGCGATGAGGTCGCGGCGGGCGCGCTCGAGGCGTGCCTGAGAGGTGACGTCGCGCAAGACGACGATGGAGGTGAAGTCGGCGGCTCCGGCGACCGGGTAGGTGGTGGCCTCCAGAGTGCGCTCGCCGTGCACGAACACCACCGCCTGCGTCTCGTCTTCGCGGCGCGATTCGTGCCACGCCTCGGCGACATCGGCCGGGAAGGTCTCGTCGAGCCCGGCGCCGATGGGTACGGGCTCGTCCAGTAGCTCGGCGGAGGCCGGGTTGGCGATGGTGACCGTGCCTTCCTCGGAGAGGCCGATGACGCCCTCACTCAGATCGTTCAGCAGCACCTCGACGCGGTCGCGCTCGTACTCGACCTGGGCGAACGCGCCTCGCAGCCGGACGGCCATGATGTTGAAGGTGGCCGCAAGCTGTCCGATCTCGTCCTCGACGCTGACTGCCACCGTGGCGGTGAGGTCGCCGCCGGCGATAGCCTCGGCGCTGCGCTCGATGCGCTTCAGGCGCCGGGCGATGAAGTACGAGGCCATGTAGCCGAGCAGCAGGCTGACGCCCAGCGCCAGCACCGTGGCGAACAGCAGCTGGCGCTGTACGGCGGCCACGGCCTTGTCCACGTCTTTGAGAGATGAGGCCACGAGCACGGTGCCGAACACCGTGCCGGACGAGTCCACGAGCGGCACGGCGGTGGCCGCGTAGCGGCCCGACGAGGTCGTGACGACGCCCTGCTGCGGACGGCCGGAGGCGAGCGACTGCTGGATCATGGGGTAATCGCCGGTGTCGAAGGAGCCAACGCCGCCCGAGTCCTTGTTGATCGCCTGGTTCATGGTGATCAAGACGACGCGCGCGCTGAAGCGCTGGCCCAGCGCCGTCACGGTGCCCTGCAGGGCCTGGTCGTCGTGTACCCCCATCTTGCCGCTACCGATGTAGTACACCCCACTGCCCGCCACGACGTTGCTGATCAGCTGGGCGTTGAGCTGCTGGTCCGTGAGCTTCTGCTGGTCGAGCCTGTTGGTGAGCGGCGGCACCACGTAGATGTACGCCACCAGCATGGCAAGAGCCACGAGCGCGAGGATGAGGATCGTCAACCAGTTCTTGACAGAACGGAACATGCAGGTCGGACGCGCCGGACGCGCCCGCGCCTCCTAGAACTCGCGGAACTTGTAGCCGATGTTGCGGACCGTGAAGATGAACTCCGGGTCCTTGGGGTCGCTCTCGAGCTTCTCGCGCAGGTGACGGATGTGCACGTCCACCGTGCGCGCGTCGCGGTAGTCCGAGTCGCCCCAGACCAGTTGCAGCAGGAGCTGGCGGCTGTAGACGCGCCCCGGGTGGGAGATCAAGGTCTTGAGGATCTCGAACTCGATGTAGGTGAGGTCGATCTTGGCGCCCCGCAGGATCACATTGCGCTTGAGCAGATCGACCTCGAGCTCGTCGACCTTGACGACCTCCTTCTTGGCAGCTTCGGCGCTGCGGCTCATCTGGGCGCGGCGCAGCTGGGCGCGCACGCGGCTGCGGAACTCACGCAGGCTGAACTTGTCTTTGGTGATGTAGTCGTCGGCCCCGATCTCGAGGCCCAGCACCTTGTCGAACTCGTCGGACTTTGCGGTGAGCATGATGATGGGGACGATGCTCTGGGCGCGGATGCGCCGGCAGACCTCCATGCCGTCCACGTGCGGCAGCATGAGGTCGAGGATGACGAGGTCGAAGTTCTCGCGGGCGAAGGTCTCGAGAGCCTCCTCGCCGTCGCGGGCAGTGACGACCTGGTAGCCCTCCTTCTCGAGCGGGAAGCGCAGCAGCTTGAGGATGGCCTCCTCGTCGTCGACCACCAGGATGCGGGCCCCGTTGTCTGCCATCACGCCTCCCCCTTCTCGGCGCGGTCGCGCCCGCGCGGTGCAGCCAGACCGCGGGCGCGGAAACCGGCGCCCAGCGCCGTGGCGATGGCCTCGCACCCGGCGAGGTCGGCGCCGGGGTAGTCGACGGCCGTCAGTGTCGTCTGGATGTCGTGCTGCACACACTGTTCGGCAAACTGGATGACAGCCCTGTACGCCTTGCCGAACAGGGGCCGGCAGATGCGGTCGTAGCTCTCCGGGTCCGCGGCGTTGAGGCTCACGGTGACGGCGTCGAGGCCGACCGCCGCCAAGGCCGCCGGCACATCCACGTCAGGGTTCAGCAGCTGCCCGTGCCCGTTGGTGTCGAGCCGTGAAGGGATGCGCCGCAGCCGCAGCCACTCGGTTACCGCGAGCACGACGTCCAGTCGCATGGTCGGTTCGCCGAACCCACAGAACACGACTTCGTCGGCCGGACCCTCGAGGAACTCGAGCTCGATGGCCCGGGTGACATCTTCGGGCTCAGGTTCGTGCGTCAGGGTGAGCACCTCGCCGTAGACGCCGTCGGTCCACTCCCGCAGGCAGAATCCGCAGGCGCAGGAGCAGCGGTTGGTGATGTTCAGATAGACGGCGCTCCCGCTGCCGCGGTAGGCGATGGTATCGGTGCGCGTGAGAGGTTGCATCATGGCGTGTGGCCGGGAGACAGCCCGGGCGAGGGCCGACGGTCGGCAGGTCGAGTATAGCAGGGTAGAATGGGCGCCCTGTGAACGCCATGACCGACAGACTCGTCGACCTCTGCGCACGCCTCCGCGAGGTCGTCTTGCCTGCGCTCGGCCAGCATGCCGCTCGCGATCACGCCGGCGTCGCGGTCGGCGGCGACGTCACCTTCGGCATCGACCAGCTTGCTGAGGAGCTGCTCGTCGAGTACATGCGCGACGAACTGCCCACCTGGGCGTTCTACTCGGAAGACGGCGGCCTGCAGGGCGCCTTGAAGCCCGAGCTCATCCTCATCGTCGATCCCATCGACGGCACGCGCCCGGCCGCTGCCGGCTTTGAGATGGCCTGCGTGAGTATCGCTGCCGTGCCGCCCCTGCCGGCGCCGACGATGGGCGACGTCGTCGCCGGCGTGGTGCAGGAGATCAAGGGCGGCGACCTCTTCGTGGCCGAGAAGGGCGCCGGCTTCAGCATGAAGCGCGCCTCCGGCGCCGACATCCCGTTCCTCCCTACCGATATCACCGATCTCGAGAGCCTGTTCTGGACGCTCGGTTTCCGCGGCCGGCCGGCCGTGATCCTGGCGAGCGTCCTCGAGGAGCTCATCGATGTGTCGTCGGTGGGCGGCGCGGCGTTCGACGTGGGGTCCGCGACCTACTCGGTGACGCGCATCCTCACCGGCCAACTCGACGCTTACGTGGACATCGGCCCGGCGATCATCGAGGCGCACCCGTGGGTCGAGGCGGAGTTTCGTCGGGTGGGGCGCGGCAACGTGCTGTGCAACTCGCCCTACGACCTTGCCGCCGTGCACATTCTCTGCCGAGAGGCCGGCGTGCCGATAGGCGACGCCGCCGGCCGCTCCCTCGATGCCAAGCCGGTTCTGGGTTCCAACGCCGAGTACCAGCTCGCCTGCATCGCCGCGGGCAACCAGGAGCTTCAAGACGGCCTCATCGAGGTCGTTCAGCGTGGCATCCGCGACCTGCGCGACCTGCGCACGCCGTGACTGCCCTCCCCGAGCATGAGGCCATGCTCTACGAGCGTCTCGAAGACGGCGCCGTCGATTGCCACGTCTGCCCGCGCCGCTGCCGCATCGCGCCCGGCAAGAGCGGCGTGTGTCGGGCGCGCGCCAACCGCGACGGCACACTCTACGCCATCACCTACGGGCGCGTCTGCAGCGTCGCCGCCGACCCCATCGAGAAGAAGCCGCTGTACCATTTCTTCCCCGGCACCACCGTGCTGTCGCTGGGCAGCGTGGGCTGCAACTTCACCTGCCGTCACTGCCAGAACTGGCAGATCGCCCACGCCGACCCCGGCGAAGTGGCCCGCGACCTTCGCGAGTTGCCCATCCGCAATCTGCCGGTGCTGGCCGATCACAACGGCTGCCAAGGCGTCGCGTGGACGTACAACGAGCCCACGATATGGCTCGAGTACATCCTCGACGGCGCCCAGCTCGCGCACGAGCACGGCCTGTACACGGCGCTGGTCACCAACGGCTACATCACCGAGGAAGCTCTGGACGTACTGGCGCCGCACATCGACGCGTATCGCGTCGACGTCAAGGGCTTCAGCGACGACCAGTACCAGGAGCTGTGCCGCATCCGCGACATGGCGCCGGTGCTCGCCGCCGCGGCGCGCGCCAAGCTGGTGCACGGCTGCCACGTGGAGATCGTGACCAACGTCATCCCGACCTTCAACGACGACGACCAGACCCTCGGCGGTATCGCCGCCTGGATCGCCGCGGAGCTGGGGTCGGACACGCCCTGGCACGTCACGCGCTTCACGCCTTACCTCGAATACGCTCATCTTTCGCCGACGCCGATCCCCACCCTGGAGCGCGCCGTGCGCGTCGGTCGCGACGCCGGTCTCCACTTCGTGTACCTCGGCAACGTGCCCGGTCACGAGGGCGAGAACACGGTGTGTCCGAACTGCAAACGCCTTCTCGTGCGGCGCACCGGCTACGCGGTTGAGGATGTCGCCCTGCGGGGAACACTGTGTGCGATGTGTGGGGAGAACGTGAACGTCCGCACGACCCTGAAGTGAAAGCTGGACAGCTTGCCAGTCCCTGAGTCGATTGGATCGGCCCTCGTGAACGACTACGTGAAGCTCGACATCCCCGCCAAAGCCGAGTACGTCGTGCTCGGCCGCCTCGCTCTTTCGGGCCTGCTGCGCGGGCGCGGCTACTCCGAAGACGCCGTCGCCGACCTCAAACTGGCGCTCACAGAGGCGTGCTCCAACTCCGTGAGGCACGCCTACGATCACGACGAGGGCCAGGTCCATCTCCACTTCACCGTGCATCGCGACCGCGTGACCATCGAGATCCGCGATGAGGGCGGCGGCTTTCACGAGGACGACGTCGACTGCCCCGAGTGCCAGAACATGCCCGAGATCAAGCTGAGCGAAGGCGGCATGGGCATCTCGATCATCCGCGCCGTGGTCGACGACTTCGACCTCAGCAAGCCGGAGGGCGGCGGTACGGTGCTCGTCCTCACGAAGATGCTCGACACCTGACGGCATCGCGCTCCGCTCACCCCACCGGCGTCGACGCTCCGGCGTGCGCCCGTACAAGGCGCAGGGTTTAGCTCCGGCGCAGGCCACGGAACAACGGGGACACCACGCCGGTTTGCTCGGCGGGGCCAGGACCGCGTCGCCGTGACCGGCGAGAGGAGGGCATTGATGCTTACCCCGCCGCGCCAGCGCAAAGTGGTGCGCGTCGTCTTCGATGAGTCCCACGGTGAGGCCTGGTCGATCCGGCCTGACACCGCCGCGGCCCTGCGGCCCGAGCATCCCGCGGCGGCTTCGTACGCCGCCGCCGCCGCCGCCCTCGCGGAGCGCGACTTCGAGGTCGTGGCCCACACGGGCGGCTCTCTGGCCGGCGGCGTGCTCGACGATGCCGACGTGCTCGTCATCGCGCATCCTTCCGCTCCCCGGTGGGAGCGCACCGTCGGCGGCTCGCCGCTGCTCTCCGCCGAGGAGATCGCGGCCATCGTGACGTTCGTCGCCGCCGGCGGCGGTCTGGTGGTGCTCGGCGAGACGGAGGAGGACAAGTACGACGCCAACCTCAACGAACTGCTGGCGAGCTTCGGGGTCGGCATCGAGAACGCGACCGTCTGCGACTACGGCGCCGCTGGCGACGTGCCCACGTGGGTGGCCGCCGAGACTGTCCCTGATGCCGGCGCGGCGACGGTACTGCACCTCGTCGAGGAAGCGCGGTTCTACCGCGCCGGCACGCTCGTCACGGGTGCACCCGGCGCGGCGCTGCTGCGCACCAGCGCCACCGCGCAGCCCCCTGGCGCCGCCCTGCTCGCGGCCGTCGCCCATGGCGACGGCCGCGTGGTCGTAGCGGCCGACTCGGATCTGTTCGGCGACGATTTCCTGGGTCGTCACGATCACCGGCAGCTGTGGCTCAACGTCTTCTATTGGGTCGCCCTGGCCGCCTTTGGTGCCGACCCGGCGCCGATCGTCTCGGAGGCGGCGCAGGACCCGGCCTGGCGGCGGCTGCGCGACGAGACGAATGCGCTGCGCCGGCTGCAGGAACCCAAGGGCGAGGTCGATGCGCAACGTCACGACCTCGCGGACGTGCGCGCCCACGTCGCGGTGATGATCGAGAGCCTCGAGGCTCTGGCGCCGCGTTTTCCCCAGCAGAACGAGTACCTGGCGCAGGTGCCCGTCGACCTCAGAGCATGGGCCGACGGCGGCTGCGCCAAGCCCGATTTCACCGCGTCGCTGGCGCTGTTCCGCCCAGAGCAGCACCGCCGCGACGGCGTGGAGCACCTCGTCGTCTTCCCGATGTACACCCCCAACGGCTCCGCGGACACGCGCTTTGAGGCGCTCATCGTGCGCACGCCGTGGCCCGAGTTCGTCGCCCAGCTCGAGCGCGAGGAGTTCGACAACCACAAGTTCGTGCCGGTCCAGCTGGTGGACTACACGGACGGGTACGACAGCGAGTGCGCCGTCCTCTTCCCCGAGACGGTCAGCCTGGCCGCCCGCCCCACCAACAACTTCGGCGGGATCTTCTGCGACCGCGAGTCGGCGCGGTTCCGGCGGGCGACGGTGGCGGGTGCGGAGGCCCTGCACATCGACCTCCCTCCCGACGCACGGGCCCTCGTCAGCTCCGCCGACCTGGCGCTCGAGACGTACATCATGTGGGACCTGATCCACGACCGCTGGCACAGTCACGGCGAACTGCCCTTCGACCCCTTCATGATCCGCCAGCGGCTGCCGTACTGGATGTACTCGCTCGAGGAGCTGCGCGTGGACCTCGCGACCTACGGCAGCGCCGGCGAGCTCGCGCGCCATGGGTTCCCCTTTGCGCGCAACGTGCAATACGCGATCCTCTTCGACCGCATCCTGCGCTTTCCGATCACGGGCAGCCGAGTGCGCAACTACGACGGGCTTGGGGGCCAGCTACTCTTCGCCTTCCTTCACCAGCGGGGTGCGCTGCGTTGGTCGGACAACCGTCTCACCATCGACTGGAAGAGGATCGAGACGGAGGTGGCGGCGCTGCGCGAGCGCGTCGAGGCGCTGTATCGCGGCGGCATCGACATGAGCAGGGTCTCCTACTGGGCGGCCGCGCACGACCTGGTGGCGGAGTCCGTCACGCCCAACGTCGCCTCGGCGTGGACGCGAGAGGCGCGCGTGGTCTCTGGCGAGGACGAGCCGCGCACTTGGATCGACCGGGTGCTCGACGACGAGTTCCCGCTCAGCACCTTCTACCTGACGCTGCAGAAGAAGCTGGCGGACATGGCCGAGGCGGCGCGGGAGCCGGCGCATGTCTGAGGGGCCGGCTCGCGAGCGCCGCCTGGTGATGTTCGCCAGCGACAACTACGCGGGCGTGCACCCCGCCGTTCTCGCGGCGATAGCCGCGGCCAACGGCGGCTTCGCGCCCGCCTACGGCGACGACGACTGGACGCTGGCGCTGCAGGAGCGGATGCGAGAGGTCTTCGGCGATGTCGAAGCCTTCCCGGTCTTCAACGGGACCGGCGGCAACGTCACTGTGCTGGCCACGGTCATGCGGCCTTTCGAGGCTGTCATCTGCGCCGAGACGGCGCACATCAACGTGGATGAGTGCGGGGCGCCAGAGCGCTTCGCCGGCTGCAAGCTCGTCGATCTGCCGACCGCCGACGGCAAGCTCACGCCGGATCTCGTGCGCGGCGCCCTCGTCGGCATCGGCGACCAGCACCACGTGCAGGCGCGCGTGGTCTCCATCACGCAGCCGACCGAGCTCGGCACCGTGTACACGCCCGCCGAGACGTCCGCTCTCGCCGAGGCCGCGCACGCCGCCGGCCTGCTGCTGCACGTCGACGGGGCGCGCCTCGTCAATGCCGCGGTCGGCTTGGGGACCGCCCTCCGGGAGATCACGACCGACTGCGGCGTCGACGTGCTGACCTTCGGCGGCACGAAGAACGGGCTGCTCGGCGGCGAGGCGGTCGTCTTCTTCCGCCGCGACCTCGCCGAGCGCTACATCTTCGTGCGCAAGCAGGGGATGCAGCTGGCCTCCAAGATGCGCTTCCCCTCGGCGCAGCTTCTGCGCCTTCTGGAGGGCGATCTGTGGCGCGAGACCGCCGGCCACGCCAACGCGATGGCGCAGCGACTGGCCGCGGCGGTGGCGGGATCCCCTGGCGTGCGCCTCGCCTACCCGGTGCAGGCCAACGCCGTGTTCGTCGCCCTGCCCGCGGCGGTCAGGGAGCGCCTGCTCGAGGATTATCGTTTCTATACGTGGGACGAGCACACGGGCGTGGTCCGCTGGATGTGCTCGTGGCAGACGACGCCTGAGGACGTCGACAGGCTCGCCGCCGCGCTTCGCGAAGCCGTCGCCGCGGGATGACGGCGGGCGCCGACGGCCGGGAAGCGTACGCGACGATCGATGAACTGGCCGCGGCGTTCGGCCTCGAAGAGGCCCAGGCCGCGGCCTTGTCGCGGTATGCGGACCTGATGCTCGCCTGGCGACGCGGCAACGTCACCGCGCTAAGTACCCGCGAAGAGATCGTGAGCACGCTCTTCGGAGACGCGCTCGCGCTCCTCGACGTACCTCAGCTGCAGGAGCGCGCGAGCGCCGGCTGGCTCGATCTGGGAGCCGGGGCCGGCGTCCCCGGAATTCCCCTGGCGGTGGCGCTGCCCGCCGCCGAGCTGACGTTGCTTGACTCGGCGGCCAGAAAGTGCGCCTTCCTTGCTGCGGCGATCGAGGCGGCCGGGCTCGGCGCGCGCGCCACGGTAGTCTGCTCGCGCAGCGAGCGTCACGCCGCCGCCGGGCAGCCGGGCCGCGAGGCGTACGACGTCGTGCTGGCCAGAGCCGTAGCGCCTCTTCCGGCACTGGTCGAGCTGGCCTCGCCCCTGCTGGCGCCGGGCGGCGTCCTGCTGGCCAGCAAGACGAGCCGGGCCGTGCGAGAGGAGGGGCCCGGCGGCGGAGAGCGTGCGGCGTCCGCGCGCGAGAGCGACCTTGCGGGGAAAGCCCGCGGGGCGGAAGGTCTCTTGCAACCGGATGCAAGATCGTTTCTCTACGGGCAATTGCTCGTCGCCATGCCCGGCATGGCGGATGAGCGCTTCGCGCGCTCGGTGATCTACATGTGCGCGCATTCGGCCGAAGGCGCGATGGGCATCATGTTGAATCGCCCCTCGAGCGTGCGCAATTTTCCCGAGCTTCTCGAGCAGCTACGGGTGATCGACTCCGCCGAGCGGATCAGCCTGCCGCCGGCCGCGCGCAATGTGCAGGTGCTCTCGGGCGGGCCGGTGCAGACCGATCGCGGCTTCGTGCTGCACACGGGCGACTTCTTCATCGACAATTCGACGCTCAAGATCGACGACGCCGTGTCGCTGACCGCGACGATCGACATTTTGCGCGCGATCGCCGTCGGGCATGGACCGGACCGCGCGCTTCTGGCGCTCGGCTGCGCCGGCTGGGACGCGGGCCAACTCGAGAACGAAATTCAGCTCAACGGCTGGCTGCATTGTCCGGCCGATCCCGCGATCCTTTTCGATCACGATCTCGACACGAAATATGTGCGCGCGCTGCGCTCGATCGGCGTCGATCTCGGCAAGCTGTCTTTGAACGCCGGGCACGCCTGAGGCGGAGCCCCCTCACGGCGTCGGATTGGTGTGGAGGCTATGGATCGCGTCGATCCGCGCTTCGATCTCCGGGGTGAGCCTCACGGAAATCGCGTCGACGTCGGTTTTCAACTGCGCCATCGTCGTGGCGCCGATGATCGCCGACGCAACGAAATTGCGCGAAGCGGCGAAGGCGATCGCGAGCTGCGCCGGATCGAGCCCCAAGTCCTTCGCAAGGGCGAGATAAGCGTCGATCGCCGCGGCCGCGCCGGGGGTCTCATATCGCTGCCCACGCTCGAAAAGCGTCGTGCGCGCGCCGGCAGGCCGCGCGCCTTTCTGATATTTGCCGGTGAGATAGCCTTGCGCGAGCGGCGAATAGGCGAGAAGACCCACCTGCTCGCGCCAGGCGAATTCGGCGAGCCCCATCTCGAAGGTTCGGTTCGCCAGATGATAGGCGTTCTGGATCGAGACGACGCGCGGGCCCGCGCCC
>Ga0209048_10000203_pt1 | contig 64207 bp, 54 predicted proteins | sample FrelakmetCRP12CR_FD_187146 | JGI IMG/M metagenome (GOLD analysis project Ga0209048, IMG submission 187146) | Freshwater lake sediment microbial communities from the University of Notre Dame, USA, for methane emissions studies - CRP12 CR (SPAdes)... | ecosystem: Environmental > Aquatic >...
CGATATTCCGAACAATCTCGGCTACACGGGCGCGGTTGCCGGGGTGCCCTTCCCTGTGGGGCTCAACGGTTACTACCAGGTCACCGTGGCCCAAGTCCCAGCAGTCGCACCCACCGCCGGCAACAACGGCACGCCGGCGACTTATAACATCACCGCCCAGGCCGTCGGCACTCAAACCCAAGATACACAGTGCCTGACGTTCACCATCAATTCCGCGGGACAGCAGACCGCCGCCCCCGATCCGCAAGGGAATTGCTGGTCCAAATAGTTTTCGCCTGCAACGGCCGAGCCTGGCGCACCGCGGCCTACTGCGCGCTGTAGCCGCGCCCCTCGATGCAGGCCATCATCGCGCGCCGGGTGTCGGAACCGCCCGCCGCGCGCTGACCCGTCTGTTGGGCAGCCCACTGCTCGCACTCGCGCCGGTCGGCGGCCTGCTGCTCCGCGCTCTGGTTGTTCATCGGATACATGAATATCTGTCCCGCTTGGGCCGCCCCGGCCGCCGCGTCGCTCGCACCCGCCACCGGAGGCGGGTCGGTCGCCGCATAGCCCTGATAGTTCGGATTCCAGGTGTAATACACGTTATTGGCGTAGTAATAAGGTATCCCGGCATACCAATAGGTCGCGTAGACCACCGGCAGTACCGGCAGAAACCAGGCAAAACCATACCCGCCGTAGTAAGCCCGCGGCCAGTAGCCGCCACCCCAGTAACCGCCGCCCCAATAAGCGCCGGTCGAATAACCGCGATAGCCGTAGGTCCCATGATAGCCGGCGTAAGCTCCTTGATAGCCGGCGTAGCCCCCATGATAAGCGCCGGATACCGCATGCGCCCCGTAGGTGGGCGCGGCGTGATAACCGCCGCCGGCGGCACTGTATCCGCGCGCCCCACCGCCGTAGGCCCCCCCAGCATTGGCCGCCGTGTGACCAACCCCGCCGGTGTGCCCGCCGCCCGAATATCCGCCGCTTGCGTGGCCGCCGCCCGAGTAGCCAGCGCCTACGTGGCCGCCACTCACATGTCCGCCGCCTGCGCTGGCGTGCGCCTGCACCAACACGGGCGCCGCCATCACCAGGGCAGAGCCCAAGACCGCCAGAAGCCCTCGTTTGTTCATGATTGCACCCTGCGGACGAGCCGCCTCGGCGGCAAAGAATAACCCTCAATGTAAGTTAACGCGGCTCGGGACATTTGGTGCACAGGTCCGATTGGGACCGCACGCCGTCGGCAGCCACACAACCGGCAGTCGCGCGCCGCCGGCGGTTCAGTGCGCGCGCCAATATAAGCGCACCGATCAACCCTCACTGCGACCGGCCGGGCATTGTGCGAACCAGCCCACAAAAGCCGGCATGGATTGGCCGGTGCGGCCGAATCGCGGATACCCCGAATCCGAACTGCGACATGGTGCAGACGTGCCGGCAGACCTGTCCGCTAGCATTGCCGTCGAACGTAGCAGTGGCGCCACGCATCGCCATAGGACACAGGAAGCCCCACATGAAAGCAGCGGTTGCCTTGCGCGCTTGGCTGGCCGCGGCCTTCTTGGCACTGCCGCTCGTAACGTTCGCCGAATCGAACATTCAAACGGGTGCCGGTGCCCTCGCCGCGACTGCGCATGTGGACTTCAGGGTTGTGATTCCCAAGATCCTCTACTTGCGCGTCGGCACCGGATCGAATTACACGGTCGGGATACTGGCGAACAACGCGGTCAAGAATCTGATCCGCTTTGCTCCGACCGCAGCTCAGGTGGGCAATGGCACCGCAGTTGCCGGTATCGGAGGCGACCTCGGGGGCGGCGCGGAGACCGCGGCCTTGGTCAGCAACAGCGGCAACGTTACGCTCAATGCCACTTCCGCCGGTGCGCTCCGCGATGTCGCGGGCGATACGATTGCCTTCACGCAAATCAAAACCACCGCTACGGCCGGCTTCTATCCCACCCAGCTACCCGCGCCGGTGCTGCAGAACGGCGCCAGCGCCAATATTCTCATCACCGCGCCGGTCTCGAGGATCATCAAAGCCGACGCCAGGTGGACCTACAGCTACGCCAACACCACGCTGCCCCCGACCGGAACCTACGGCGGTGTCAACGTACGCAACGGCCGTGTGCTCTACACGGCGACGATGCCGTAAACGGCCTGCGAACTGGCGCACAGAAGCCACATTGATTGGACGGGCGCAACCGAATTATGCAAACTGAGCATGCGATCTGCGACCTGGTTCAAGCGCGCCGGGAGGCTGACTCGTCTAGTATCGGTATCGCGCTCGGAGCTGCCATTGGCGGCGACGCGCGCAGGTGGCGGTACCGTCCCAACACGGAAATCGCCATCTAACCCTTTACAGCACAGGATACCGCACATGAAGACGTCAATTGCCTTGAAAACGCTGTTGGGCGCAGCGTCACTGGCGCTACCGCTCACGGCGCTCGCGGAGTCGAATTTCCAGACCGGCGCCGGCCCCCTCGCCGCCACCGCTCACGTCGACTTTCAGATCACCATTCCGAAGATTTTGTATTTTCGCGTCGGCACCGGCTCGTCTTACACGACCGGGGTGCTGAGCCCCAGCGACGGAACCATCAATCTGATCACCTTCGCCCCGGCGGCGGCGGCGATTGGCAACGGCACCGCTGTCGCCGGTGTCGGCGGCGACCTCTTGACCGGCATCGAAACCGCGGCCGTCGTCAGCAACAGCGGCAACGTCACTCTCACTTCCACCACCACCGCGCTGGTTGACGCCGCCGGCGACGTGCTGCCCAACACGCAGATCAGCGCCGCCTCCACGCCGCTCACCTCCGGCACCGCGCTGCCCGTCGTGCCGCTGGTCAACGCCGGCACCAGCGCAGGCGTCGTGATCCCTGCGCCCGCCAGCAAGGTCATCATTCAAGACGCCAAGTGGACGTTCACCTACCTCAACTCGGTGACCCCGGCCGCCGGAACGTACGGCGGTATAGGCGTACAAGGCGGCCGCGTGCTCTACACGGCAACGATGCCGTAACGCAAGCGGAAGACGGCGCCTTGCCATGCGCGACGACAAGCCAACCCCGTCGGCGTCATTCTCGATAATGACGCCGACGGTCGGTCATGGCCGGCGGGGAAGACTCGGGCCGCACCGAGTTCTCCCGAGCGCAGCGCTCGCCGCCACCCTGGCAGCGATCGCATCGGGCAACACCTCGGCTTACACGGTCAACATCACGGCCGCCGCGCCGAAGACCATTTATCTTCAGGTGGGCGTCGGGAGTTTTACCGCTCTCTACAACAATGGTGGTCAACCGCAAAATAACGCCACCGTCAACCTGGTATCGGCGGCGGTAGCGGCGAACGCGGTGGGCAATGCCACGGCCCAGTCCATGACCACCAACAGCTTGGCCACGAATAGTTTTCTTGACAACTTTGCCTTTTGCACCGTGCCGGGCCAGCTCTACATCGGCGGCTTCTATCGCACCGCCGGCGGCAATACCGCCGCCGCGCAGGTGACGGCTACGGTCCCGGCCACTTTGACGAATGCCGCCGGCAACACGATTCCGTTTTCAAAGATCAGTTGGACGTCGGGAGGCATCGGCGATGCCGGCGCCGAACCCTTTCCGGCCGGCACCTTCGTCAACGGCGGCGTGCAGAACGTGGGCTCCATGGCGAGCAACACCTGGAACGAGAGCTGCTGGACGTTTTCCTATCTGAACAACACCGTGCCGGCCGCCGGTACGTTCACCGGCCGGGTCCTCTACACCATGAGCTCGCCATGATCGCCCGCCGCGCCGCGCCGATTTTTGCTTTTTTTTTAGCCTATGCATTTGGCATAATCTGGGTCACCCCCGCGCACGCGAAGACGACCACGATCGATGATACCGGCACGACGGCGCTCGAACCGTTCGTGAACATGCGCTGGAAGAGCGTGGCGCCGCCGCGCGCGGGCCGCGACGATTCGATGGTCGGCACCACGACCATTCAAGTGCGGCTCAATGTCATGCCCTGGCTCAAACGCTCGGGGCGGATTTACCTGTCATTGCCGGCGCAGCAGCCGGGCCCCATCGGCGCTTCCTGGATTGCGCAAGGTCGATTTCTGTCAGGACGCGTTCAGTCCGGCTCGCGCGTGCTGGTTTATGCCGGCCCCATTACCACGCCCTTCTTGGAAGACGTGCTCAAGTTTCAGTTCGACGTGAACGGGATTCTGCTCCGGCACGCCTACCCCGTGACCTTCCGCTTTGAGATGGATGAGGATTGAACATGCGACCGAGTGTCCTGTTGTTGATCTCGATTTTAAGTGTCGCGCTCTGTCCGTTCGTGCAGGCCCAGGGATTTGCAGCGCTGGTCTCGCCTCCGCGCTTCGAATTCACTGCGAAACCCGGAAAAACCGTGCGCAGCGTGATCGAGGTGAGCAACCGGTCCACCGCGCCCGCCAAATATCTCATCCGCACTGCAGACTGGTCGCTGACCCCGGATTTCGGCGTGAGCTTCCACGATGAGTTGCAGAAGGACAGCTGCCGCCCCTGGGTCGCCATCGAACGTCCCGAGGTCGTGGTGCCCGGCGGCGGAACCCTGCGCTACCGGTTCGAGGTCACCGCGCCGACCAATGCCGAGCCCGGAGAATGCCGCTTTGCAGTGATGATCGAAGGCGCTGAGCCATCGATTGCACGCAGCAACGGCATCAGCTTGCCGGTTGCCGGACGCATCGGCGTCATCGTTTACGTCCTCATCGGCGACGGCGCTCCGGACCTCGATCTATTGGGTCCCGGGGTCATGACGCTCAATGGACAGAAGGTGCCGAGCATCCGCGTGCACAACGGCGGCACCGCCCATGGCCGCATCACGGGATTTCTGAGCGGCACGGACGCGAAAGGCATTGCCTACGACTTTACGCCGTTGGACTTTCCGATCCTGCCTCACGAAGAGCGTGAAATCCCCCTGACCCCGTCGACCCCCACCGAGGATCACCCGACACTGACTTTCCCGGTCAAGGTGAAAGGCACGCTCGAGTGGGGCCAACACAGGACTGAATTCGATCAGCGTTTTGAATGACGCCGCGTGCGAAATTCGCATCCCGGCTAGCGTTCGGCCTGTCCGGGTTGGGGGGTTTCGGCTCCCTCTGCGCGGCGCAGCCACCGGCACAAGTCCCGATGTCTTCCCCAGCAGCGGCCCCGAGCGCCAGTGGACCGCCGCCCGCACCGGTCTACCAAGATCGATACATCGGCGGGGGATCGCTCACCGCTGACATATCTACGGACGACGGTGCAACCAGCGACAGCACGGGGCTGGCGCGCTCTTATCGGATTGATGCGGTCGCGAGCTGGCTCAACTCGACCGGCGCCGGTTCCTCCAGCAATGTGTCAGAGAACGGCATCGTCGCCAAGTCTCAATGGGAGACCGCGGCCTACGGTGCCTGGTCCTTGGACGCCTCGGCGCGCACGGGAGGCTCTGCGAATACCCTGTCCGGACAGGGGCAGGGCGGCGGCGGCGCGCTCAGGCAGCGCGGCATGCCCTTTGATGGGAATTGGCAGGCCGACAATGCCCTGGGCGACATCAACTCCCCCAACATCGGCCTGGCCCGAATTCAATCGCGTTTCTATTTGCCCACCGGTCCGATGCAGGGGCTCACCAGCGAATGGCGTGGTCCCTCCGAACTGCAGATCGTCGCGGGCGGCGGGGTGCCCGGCATCTACAGCGGCATCCTGGTGCCGGATTTTCAAACCGTGGGCGGATCCACTGCCACCGCCGGCGCCCAGTGGTCCCCGGCATCTCACTGGACGGTGGGCGGACAATTCATCGAGGCTCGCAACGTGAGCCTTGCCGTCGGCAATGCGTTCGACAATCCGGCGCTCACTTCGCTCTTGTCCTCCACGACCGGACTCCTGACCGCCGCTTGGGCTGACGGCGGCAAGCATCTGCAGATGAATCTCCTCGATGGCGAGGTCAGCGGCAACTCGAATGCTCTCGGCGGCTGGCTCGACGGGTCGATCACGCAGGGCCGGGTCATGCAGACTGCCGGCCTGTTTCGCATCGACCCCAATGTGACCTGGGGCAATCAGCTGATATCGAGTGATATACAGGGCGGCTACTACCGAATCAATTACCAGAGCCGGCAATGGCTGGCGAATGCTGGCATCGACGAAGCGCGCTCGGTGTCGGGTCTCGGCACCAATACCACTTTTCTCACCGGCGACACGCGCTATCAAATCTTCCGCGACTGGGGCGTCGGCAGCGTCGGCAATCTCAGTTTGGCCAACGGCGGCAACGCGTGGTCGCTGGAGGGCTATGTCGATCACTTGAATTCCTGGGGCAGCGGCCGCGTGCAGGCCAGTTTCGCCGAGACCCCGGCCAACAAGGGAACGACGCTGACGCTGGACCAAGCCTGGAGGCCACCCGCCGGCATCAGGCTCAGCACGTCGGTCTCCGTCGCGCGCATCACGGGCGCCCCGTTGAACGATATCGAGCAGGACAGCACGGTGCTCGGCCTCGCCGCCTATGGCGGCGGCCAAATCACCGCCAAGCTGGAAATAGAGGGCAACGTGCGGTGGGCGACCGTCGTACAGGGTCACGCGGCGCCGGCTATTTCCGCCAATGTCTCGCTGTCCTACCAGCTTTCCAGCAACTGGAAGGTGCTCGCCACCTATTACGACAGCCAGGTCGGATCCTGGACGCCGCTCATCGTCAACTCGCCGCTGGCGCCGCCGGTGGCCGCCGTCGTACCCTCCATCGGGGAGCGCGGCATGTTCTTGACCATTCGCTATCAGCGAGCCTCAGGATTGCACTTCGCGCCGCTCGGCGGCGGACCCGGCGCGGGGGCGGGCGGCATCTACGGCATCGTGTATCTCGATGCGAACACCAACGGGCGGATCGATGCCGGCGAGGCCGGCGCGCCCAACGTCACCGTGGTGCTCGATGGGCGTTTCTCCGTGCAGACCGACAGCAACGGCCGATTCAGCTTCCCGGTGGTGGCGACCGGCCACCACGTCATTACGGTCGTCTCCGACAACTTGCCTCTGCCCTGGACCCTGGTCAACGAGGGGCGAGTCGAACTGGTGGTGACCACTCGCGACCGCACCGACATCAGCATCGGAGCCCAGCGTCCCCGCTAGCCTGAACTATTCATGAACAACGGAAACGCCGGAAGGAGGCGGCTGCGCCCTTACCGTGCGGTGAAGCCCTCCCGCTCATACACCACGCGGCCGCCCACCACGGTCTGCAGCACCTTGACGTCGGCAATCTCTTCGGCGGGAATCGTCAGCACATTGCGGTCGAGGACGATCAGATCCGCGAGCTTGCCGGACTCGAGCGAGCCCGTTGACAGTTCCTGGTGAAGTTCGTAGGAGGCGTTCATGGTGGCCGCGCGCAGCACCTGCGCCCGGGTCAGGCCGGGATCCTCGCCCAGCCGACCGGCATACTTTGGATCGCTGTGCGGGGAATTGGTGCGCGCGACGCCGACCTTGAGCGCGAACCACTCATCGAGTGCATCCACCGGCCAGTCGCTGCCGAAGGCGATGCGCGCACCGGCCCCCGCCAGGAATCCGGCGGGCTCGATATATTTGAAGCGCTCGGGACCCACGTAGTCGCGCACGGTGTCGACGGTATCGGGCGCGGGTTTTTCCCACTGAAACGACAATACCGGAATCGCGTTCAACTGTTTGAAGCGCGCGAAGTCCTTCGGATCGACCAACTCGTCGTGGGCAAGGGCGGCGCGGATGTCCTTGCCAGGGAAGCGCTCGCGCAGCGCTTGGATGCCGTCGAGCCCTTCACGTACCGCCCGATCGCCGTCCACGTGCATGTGCGGCTCGAAGCCGGCGGCCGCAGCCTCGATCAGCATCTCGCGCAGCCCCGCGGCCGGGAAATACACCTCGGGTCCGCGGCTTGTCCCCGGCCCCCAGCGCCGGTTCGGTTCCTGGCCCTGCGCGACGAAATACGGTTCGAGCACGGCGCCGGTGAAGGCTGGCGCGGCGATCACGCCGTCGAGAAACAATTTCACGTTGCGCACCGTGAGACGGGGCCGCGGCTCGATCGGGCCCTGATCGTAGCGTCGCGCCAGCGCCAGCACCCGCGCCACGGCCTTATGGGGATCGCTGAGTTCGTCCGGCGTAATCCATAGCGCAAAATGCGCACGCGCGGTCAGCCTGTCCTCGCGTTCGAGAGCCGCGAACGCCGCAAGCGAAGGCGGCTTGCCCTGTGCATCCAGGAATGTCGTGACGCCCTGTCGGCGCAACGCGTCGAGCGCGGCTTCAGCGGATTTGACGTCCTCGCCCGGCGTGGGCGCAGGCTTCGCGTTTCGCACGATGTCGAACGCGGAATCTTCCTCCAGGACTCCCGACGGATTGCCGGCCGCGTCGCGGCCGATTCTGCCGCCCACGGGATCGGCGGTGGCGGCCGTGATCCCCGCGAGGGCGAGCGAACGCGAATTTGCCACTACCGTGTGGACGGCAGAAGACGTCACGAAAATCGGACGCTTGGTCCTCAGCGCGTCCAGGGTCGCCCGCGTCACGGTGGTGCCCGACGGCAGCATGCCTTCCTGGAACCAGTGCACCACCTCGAGCCAACCGTCGGGCTCCTGCGCCAGCGTTTGATCAAGGCAGCTCTGGATTCTCGCTTGCATCTCGTCGATGCGCAGTTGCTGGTAATTCAAATCGCATTTCAGCGAGTCCGCGCCGCCGTCCAAGGGATGCATGTGCCCATCGACCAATCCCGGCATCAGCATGCGCCCGTGCAGATCGATCACCGAGGTGTTCTTGCCCACGTACGGCGCAAGGCCTGCATCGCTTCCCACATAGACGATCCGGCCGGCCCGAATCGCGAGCGCCTGCTGCACGCTGTCGGCGGCATCGACCGTGTAAATGGTGCCGTTGCGGTACGCGGTATCGGCCGGCGCCGCTTTGCCGTCGGCGGCGAAAGTCGTGGCGGCGGCGAAAACCGCCGCGCCGAGCGACAAGGTCGCGAAAAATAGGCTATACCGCATTGAGCGCCATCTCGAGATCGGCCACGAGATCGTCCGGGTCTTCGATGCCCACCGAAATCCGGATCAGCGCATCCGTGATCCCGATGCGGTCCCGGGTTTCCTTGGACAGACCGGAATGGGTGGTGCTGGCGGGATGGGAAATCAAAGTCTCCGTCCCGCCGAGGCTCACCGCCAATTTCATGACCTGCAGCCCATCGAGCAGGCGGAAAGCTTCGGCCTCTGCGCCATGAACCGCGAAGCCGAAGGTCGATCCCGCGCTGCCGCACTGCCGGTTGAAAACCGCCCTTCGGGGGTCGTTCGCACCGAGAAAGCCGAGATAATTCACGTCCGCGATCTTCGGATGCGTGCGCAGGTAATTCGCCACCAACGCCGCGTTCTGCGACGCCTTGTGCATGCGCAAGGACAGCGTCTCCATCGATCGCATGAGCATCCACGCGGTGTTCGGGTCCAGCTGCGTACCGAGAGCGCCGCGCAAGCGCTTGATCGGGCCCACGACGTCGCGCGCACCGACCACGCCGCCCGCCACCAGATCCGAATGGCCGCCGACGTACTTGGTCAGCGAGTACATCACGAGATCCGCACCATGAGCGAGCGGGTGCTGAAAGACGGGGCCGAGAAAGGTGTTGTCCACCAGCACCGGGGGGCGTCCGCCCAATTGGCGGGCGCCGATCTGCTCCGAGATCTCGCGCATCAGCGTAAGATCGACCAGCGAGTTGGTCGGATTCGCCGGCGTCTCGGTCATCACCAGACAGACCCGGCCGCCGGTCTCCGCCGCCCGTGCGGAGGCGCGCGCGGCCGCCGCCGTCACCGCGGCCCGGTCGCAGCCCTGCGTGAAGCTCACGGCAGTCACGCCGAAGGCCGGCAGAGTCTTGTCGATCAGCGTCTCGGTGCCCCCGTACAGCGGTTGGCTCATCAGAATCACATCGCCCGGACGCACATGGGCCCACAGCGCCGTGGAAATCGCCGCCATTCCGCTCGAGAACACCGCGGCGGCCTCGCCCCGCTCCCACAGCGCCAGCCGATCCTCGAGAACCTCGAGATTCGGATTGTTGAATCGCGAATAGACCAGGCCGCTCGACTGGCCCGCCTTGAGTTCGCGGCGTCCGGAGGTGAAGTCGAAAAAATCCTTGCCGTCCTGCGCGCTCTTGAAAACAAAGGTCGAGGTCAGGAATATCGGCGGCTTGAGCGACCCTTCCGACAAGGAGGGGTCGTAGCCGTATCCCATCATCTGGGTCTCCGGCTTCAGCTCGTGTTCGCCGATTTTGCGTTTATGATAAGCGTCGTACGCCACGTTGCCGCCCCCCACCCAGTAATCCACGGTGCCGCAATATAACCCGCCGGCGCCGCGCCGTGGGAATTCGAGAAGTGCGAGGTATTCTTGGAAATGTCCACACCGTGTTACTGACAGGCATCGCCGCCGGCGCGTTCGTGAGCACTTCGCTCGGCGGGTTGCTCGCGCTCAAGCTTCGCGACCAACTGCATCTGATACTCGGATTCAGCGCCGGAGCGGTCATCGGCGTCGCTTTCTTCGATCTTTTGCCCGAAGCCGTGAATTTCGGCCTCAAGTTTCACAGTCCTGGCGTGATCCTCTCCTGGACCGCACTCGGTTTTCTGTCCTATCTGCTGGCGGACCGGATGCTCATGATTCACGGCGTCGACGCTTCCGCGCCGCGCGGCAGCGTGGCCGCGGGCGTGCTGTGCTGCCACAGCCTGCTGGACGGAGTCGCCATCGGGCTGGCATTCCAGGCCTCGCGCGCCATCGGCATCGCAGTGGCGATCGCGGTGGTGACCCACGATTTTTCGGACGGCATCAATACCACGAACATGGTTTTGAAGAATCACGGCACCCGATCCGGTGCCGTGCGCTGGCTGCTGCTGGATGCCGCGGCGCCGGCCCTGGGGATCGCGGCGACGCGCTTGTTCGCCGTGCGCGGCGACGGACTCGGCCTGGCGCTCGCGCTGTTCGCCGGCTTTTTTCTGTATATCGGCGCGAGCGATCTGATTCCGGAGAGCTACCACGCCCATCCGAAATTCCTCACCACCGCCATGACCTTGTTGGGCGCGGCGGTTCTGTATCTGGCCGTGATGTTCGTCGGCTGACCGGCGACCGCCTCGCGCGAGCGCCCGCGGCTGGGGCGCGAGCGTCAATCGGGCAGGGGCGCTAGCCGGCTGGTCGCCGCGCTTCCGCCCGATGCCAGCATGATGCTGGCAATCGCCGCCCATTGAATCGCGCTGAGCCGCTCGGCGAGAAAACACAAGCCGGACAGCGCACCCAGTGCCGGGGACAAGCTCATGAGTACGCCGAAAGTGCGCGTGGGCAGCCGGGGCAGCGCATACATCTCCAGAGAGTACGGCAGCGCGCTCGACAGCAATGCGACCGCGCACCCGACCGGCAGAAGCGCCGGCGAAAACAGCGCGGTCCCGGCATGTGCGATGCCGACGGGCACGATGACGAGTGCGCCCACCAGCGTGCCGAGCGCGGCGGTCCGTCCACCGTGCACCGCGCCAGCCTTGCGTCCGAATACGATATAAAGGGCCCAGCACAATCCGGCGGCGAGCGCGAAGCCGATACCGGCGGGCGACAGCGGCTTCGAGCCGATGCCCAGAGGCAGCAGCGCCGGCAGCCCCGCCGCCGCCAGCGCGATCCACAGAAAATCCACCGGCCGATGCGATGCCGCCATGGCGACCGCCAGGGGACCTGCGAATTCCAATGCCACCGCGATGCCGAGCGGTATCCGCTCGAGCGACAAATAGAAGAACAAATTCATCCAACCCATCGCCAGTCCGTAGATCGCGATGCTGCGCATCTCGCGGGCGGTGGGCCGCGTCCGCCAGGGGCGCCAGACGGTCAGCAGCATGCAGCTGGCGAGCGCGAGACGCAGCGCCGTTGCCCCCGAGGCTCCAATCACCGGAAAAAGCCCCTTGACCAGCGCCGCGCCGAGCTGAATGCTCGCCATGGCGACGATCAGCGCGCCGACCGGCAGCGCAATCGAAGAAGAGTTGAACGACGAACGCGGCGTCACAATAATTCCAGGATGGCCGGGTGCGTGAGGTTACCATTGCGCGAGCGCGCCGGTGCGCGTCCAAAAGGAGAGATCGAGGGTGCCAAACCTTGAAGCGCGGACAAAATTGGCCGACGCACGCCTGCGCCTCTTCGTGGCCGGCAGCGACTGGCTCAGCGGCGCCCGGCGGTTCAATGTTTAACCCGATCTGCGAGCACCTCGAGCAGCGGCCCTTGCTGGTATTGGACGGTGCGCTCGCCACCGAACTCGAGCGTCGGGGCGCGGATCTTCTCGACCCGCTCTGGTCCGCGAAAATCCTGCTCGAGCAGCCGCAGCTGATCCGCGCCGTGCATCTCGACTACTTCCGGGCCGGCGCCGACGTGGCGACGACGGCGACCTACCAGGCGACCTTCGAAGGTTTTGCGCGTCGCGGCATCGGACACGAGGAGGCGGTGCAATTGATGCGCGACGCGGTCGCGCTCGCCGCATCGGCGCGCGACGAGTTCTGGTCCATGCCCGAGAATCGGGCGGCTCGGCTGCGGCCGCTCATTGCGGCCTCCGTCGGCCCCTACGGGGCGATGCTGGGGGACGGCGCCGAATACCGCGGACACTACGCGGTGAGCGATCAAGCGCTCGCGGCGTTTCACCGGCCGCGCCTCGAGGTGCTGGCGCAATCGGGCGCCGACTTGCTCGCCTGCGAGACCCTGCCCTGCCTGCGCGAGGCCCTGGTGCTCGCGCGCTTGTTGTCCGATTTTCCGTCGATCACCGCGTGGGTCAGCTTTTCGTGCCAGGACGGCGCGCACAACTGCGAGGGCGATGAGATCGCACGTTGCGCCGCCGAGTTGCAGGAGCACCCTCAGGTGGCCGCCGTCGGCGTGAATTGCACTGCGCCCGAACACGTCGGCGAGCTGTTGCTGCGCATGCGCGAGGCCACGGACAAACCGCTCCTGGCCTATCCGAATTCCGGGGAGCGTTACCAGGCGCTCACCAAGCGCTGGTGCGGGCCGCAGACCGCGACGCCGTTCGCCGTCACGGCCCGCGCCTGGTATCAGGCGGGTGCGCGGCTGATCGGCGGCTGCTGCCGCACGACGCCCGAAGATATCCGCGCGATCGGCGCCTGGCGCGGCGCCTAGGCTGGCGCGCAGCGCGCAGCGCTCAATCTTCGGTGAAATGCGGTTCGCGCTTCTCGAAGAAAGCGCGCACGCCTTCCACGCAGTCGTGATTCTCCAGGGTCATCTCCTGGGCGCTGCGTTCCGCGCGCAGTTGCTCCTGCAGCGAATGATCGAAGGTCGATGCGTGCAACGAGCGAATTTGACCGAGCACCGCGCACGGCCCGATCGCAAGCCGGTGGGCCACCTCCTGGGCGCGCGGCAACACCTCGGCATCCGCAACCACCGCATACGCAAGACCCCATTCGTGCGCCGTTTTGGCTGGGATTTTTTCCGCCAGCATCAGCGCGGCCAGCGAGCGTCCGCCGCCGATGCGGCGCGCCAGATGGAAAGTGATGCCGGCGTCGGGCACCAGGCCGAGGCGCGCGAAGGACGGGCAGAAGTACGCGCTTTCGCCGATCAGGATGATGTCGCTCGCGAGTGCGAGACTCATGCCGGCGCCGACCGCCGCGCCGTTGACGGCCGCGACGATCGGATAGCGAAAGCCGCTGAGCCGCAAGATCAGGGGATCCATGAACCGGCGCATCTCGAAATGCGCGCGCTGCCGTGCCTGCTCGGTCTTCAAATCGATCGAATGCAAATCAAGTCCGCTGCAAAAAACGGCGTCGCTGCCGGTGATCACCACCGCCCGCGCGCCGCTGTCGGCCTTTTGTATTTGATCCAGCGCCACGTGTATCGCGCGGATGATGGTGATGTCGATCGCATTGCTGACCGTGGGGCGTTGGATGCTCAGCGTCGCCACGCCCTGCGATACGGTGAAGGATAATGAACTCACGCGCACCCTCCCCTGCTCATATGCCGAGGCCGGCACATCGATCATGCCCCCCCGGCCGGCACCGGCGCAACAGCTGCGCTTCGCACGCGCCCGTCAACCGGCCGCGGCTAGGCGCCGCGCGTCAGGATTTCTTGCCTTCGTTCTCGTGCCTCTTTTCAGCCGGCGGCAAAGCCGGATGAACCGGCTTTGGCGGTTGAGGCTGAGCCTGCGGCCTGGCCGCCGGCGCCTGCGTTGCTGCCGCAGGCGGATGCGCGGTGCCGCTCGCTGCCGGATAGCCCGCCGGCGCCTGAGGCGCTGCCGCAGGCGGATGCGCGGTGCCGCTCGCTGCCGGATAGCCTGCCGGCGCCTGAGGCGCTGCCGCAGGCGGATGCGCGGTGCCGCTCGCTGCCGGATAGCCCGCTGGCGCCTGGGGCGGCGTGCCGGGCGGGTGCCCGTAGCCGCCGGCCGGCGGATGACCGGCACCGGTTACAGCGGCTCCGGTATTGGTGTTGCCATGAGCGCCGTATGCGGGATTGACGGGTGCAACCGCTCGCGGCGGCGGAGCACCCTTTGCGCCGACGACACCGGGGGCATTGAAGACGGCCGGACGCGGTGTCGCGGCAATGGGCGGATGACCGCCGTTTGCACTGACCGCCAGCTGGGGATTCTTGACCGCCTCCTGCACGTGCTGGTGTTGCACCGGGGTGGGCGGCACACGCGGCTGCTGCATGGCCACGCGCTCCTGCGCGGTCGGCTGCGCGGCCACGCCGCCAGGACCGCCGTTGTAGCTCACCCGGTTGATGGCGGTGTTGTTGACCGTCCGGTTGTTCACCGTGTTGTTGACCGTATTGTTCACGACCGTGTTGTTCACATAGGTGTTGCGAACCACCGTCGTGTTGACGTTGACGACGGCGGTATTGTAGGCGAACCGATTGCCGGCCCAGTACCCGCCGACATATCCGGTACCGACATAGCCGAAGCCATAATTCACGCCGCCATAAAATCCGACGTGTGGACCCCAATAGCCGGCATTAAAAACATAGAGCCCGCCGACGAAGCCCCAATAGCCCGGGGTCCACAGCAATCCGACTCGCGGCGGTTGAACCCAGGTGCCCGGCACCCAGAAGTAGCCCCCGTTGGCGAAAGCCCAATAGCCCGGTGTCCACAAATATCCATCCTCGGGAACGGGGGGCTGTGCGTATTCCGGCAGCGGCGGCGGCGGTTGCGAAGCCTGCATCTCGACCGTCACCGCCGGCTCAGCGTAGACGGGCTGCGGCGGCGAATAGGCGGGAGGCGGCGGTGCGTAGAAGCGGGGCTGCGGAGGCGGTGCGACCACGCAGCCGCCGAGCACAGCCGACGCGCACATCGACAGGCCGAGGAGGATTCGAACGTTCACCCTGGCTGGATGCAGTCCCGGTAATGTAGGCATGTTGACCACCATTGAGAGTTTACGCCGCAGCATAGGTAAAATGCGCCGCTCCTGACCCATCTAACGTCACACTTTGAGCGGGGGCTAGGACCGTGAAGCGAATGTAACGCAACGCCTCATTGGTCGATCTGGCGGCTGAATGTCTCCGGCAGAAAGAACAGCCCCAGGACCAGGGTGGCGCCGGCCACCACGATCGGATACCAGAGCCCGTAGTAGATGTCGCCGGTCGCCGCCACCATGGCGAACGCGGTGGTCGGCAAGAATCCGCCGAACCATCCGTTGCCGATGTGATACGGCAGGGACATTGCGCTATAGCGGATGCGCGCCGGAAACAATTCGACCAACAGCGCCGCGATGGGGCCATAGACCATGGTGACGTACAGCACCAGGATGAACAGGATCAACACCACCACCGGTTTGTTGATGCTCGCCGGATCGGCCTTGTCCGGATAGCCCGCGGCCGTCAACACCTTCTTCGCCTCGCTCTGAAAGGCCGCGATCGCCACCTTGCGCTCGGCACCGGTGACGACGCGCGGGTCGGGCGCGGTCAGCGTGGTCGCTCCACTGCGGATTTGCGCCACGGTCCCCGGCGCCGCGTCGATGCGCTGGTAGGAGACTCCCGCCTTGGCGAGAAAGCTCTTGGCAATGTCGCAGGAGGTCGAGTCGAATTTGTTTTTACCGACGGGGTCGAACTGGAACGAGCACTGCCGCGCATCGGCGATGACCGCCACCGGCGCCGCCGCCTGCGCCGCGAACAGAGCCGGATTGGCGTATCGGGTCAGCGCCTGAAACAGCGGCATGTAGGTCAGCATCGCGAGCAAACAGCCCAATAGAATGATGGGCTTGCGGCCGACTTTGTCGGACAACCAGCCGAAGAATATGAACGCCGGCGTCGCCAGCGCGAGCGCCACCGCCGTCAATATATTGGTGTTCGGGCCGTCGACGCGCAGCATCCGTTCCAGAAAGAACAGCGCGTAGAACTGTCCGGTGTACCAGACCACCGCCTGACCCATGACCGCGCCCAGCAAACAAATCAGCACGATCCGCAAATTCCGCCAGCGGCCGAACGCTTCGGTGAGCGGCGCTTTGGAGGTCGTGCCCGCTTTTTTCATGCGCAGGAACACGGGGCTCTCGTCGAGTTGCATGCGTATCCACAGCGACACGGCCAAAAGCAGCATCGAGACCAGGAAGGGCACGCGCCAGCCCCAGGCCTTGAAGGCGTCCTCGCCGATCAGTGTGCGGGTGCCTATCACGACCAGCAGCGCGGTGAACAATCCGAGCGTGGCGGTGGTCTGGATCCAACTGGTGTACAAACCGCGCTTGCCGTGCGGCGCGTGTTCGGCCACGTAGGTTGCCGCGCCGCCGTATTCGCCGCCGAGCGCCAGGCCCTGCAGCAGGCGCAGCAGCACCAGCGCCACCGGCGCCGCGACGCCGATCGACGCGTAGCTCGGCAGCAAGCCGACCAGAAACGTCGCGCCGCCCATGATGCTCATGGTGATCAGAAACGTGTGCTTTCGGCCCACCAGGTCGCCCAGACGGCCGAACACCAGCGCGCCGAACGGGCGCACCGCAAACCCCGCCGCAAACGCGGCCAGCGCGAAAATAAAGCCGGTGACCTCGTTGACGCCGGAGAAAAACTGCGCCGTGATGATGCTCGCCAGCAATCCGTACAAATAGAAATCGTACCACTCGAACACGGTACCGAGCGACGATGCGCCGATGACCAGCCACTGATTGGAGGCCACGGTTTGTTCGCCGCTTGCATCAGCGGTGTGTTTCTTGGTCATGCGGTCTCCCGATCCAGGTTTTGCCGTTCAGTGCTTGGGGGGTGGCGCCGCGGTCAGGATCGCGCGAAGTTCCACGAGTTTCGTCTTGATCGCGGCCGCATTGTCCGGCCCCATGCGCAGCAGAATCTTCTGGCCCGCGGGGCGCGCCTCGAGCCCCGGATCGGCGAAGATGTACATGACATTCGGCCGGGTCAGCTCAATGGGGCCGGCGGGCTGCGGCGTCGCGAGCAGCGAATCGATCGCCTGAATCAGTCGATCGTTGAAGTAGCCGCTCGGGTATCCGAGATCCTGATAGACGCGCTGAAACAAAGGATAGAACCGCAGGTACACGTCCGCCAGCCGCCGCATGCCGAGCTTTCGGATCGCGCCGACCATCGGCTCGTAGCGCGCAAAGTTGCGCGGATCGAGCGTCGCATGCAGCTCATCGCCAACCGCCTGGAAGGTGCCCGCCACCGGCAGCGTCGGACGCTTGTCGAGCGGCACCTTTTGGCGCGGCAGATTATCGACGGTCACCACGATGCGCCGGATGATGCCATCGGGCGCGAGGTAGCTCACGACCGCATCGATGCCGGCGACTTCGCCGAGCGCGTCCTTGATGGCCGGATCGCTGTCGCCCAGGGCCGGCAGCGAACCGGCATCGCCCGCCTGCGGCACCGGGTGTTCAATCGCAGGCTCTGCAGGCGCGGCCGGCGGCGCGAGGGCGGCGAGCGGCGGCGGTTGGGCACCGCGGTTGTGAAGGTAATACGCGACCCCCGACGCGGCCGCGACCACCACCGCGGCCACCACAATCATCGGCTTGTTGATCATCGGCTCCCCTGCGAACGGCATGCGCCCGGGGTCATTCTCGCGCAATTGCGGACAAAATGCAGCGCCGGCCCCGGAGATCAGCCGCGCTTCGCCATGCGCATCTGCAATTCGTGCCGGCGATAGTCGATGATCAGGGTGTCGAGCGTGCCGAGCGCATCCATGCCGATCATGATCGCAGGCTCGCTGAGCATCTTCCAGTGCTTGAAAATATACACATCGGCGAACGTCACGCCCGAATCGTTGATGGCGACGCGGCCGAATCTGATCTCCGGCGTGGCCGCGAGTTCGCCCTTCTCGATGTCCAGGGTCGCTCCCTGGATTTGATCGGATTTGCCGCTGCGGAATCCGCTCTCGTGTTGCGCCAACGCCTGGCGCAGCGCCAGATTGCCGATGGTGGTCTGACCTCCGGTGTCGATGATGGCCTTGGCGTGAACCGAACCCACCATGGCATCGATGATGATCAACTGGCCGCGATTCGAACGAAACGGCACGCTGTAGAAATCATGTCCCGAGCGCTCGCCGCGCGAATAGGTGATGGAAATCTTGTCATGGTTGAAATCGATGAACACCCGTTTGTTCACCAGGCCCTCGGAGCCCAAGATGCCCTGCGCCCCGCCAAACACGTCCGGCACGATCGGCAGGACCGGCGAGTCGACCGCCAGATCGCCCACGCTCAGCGTATCGACGCGGATGGTCGGCACCTCCGCCGATCCGGTGACGCCGCGAAGCGTGACGCGCGGCGATTGGTCGGTCGGAATTCCGAGCGCCAAGGCGACCAGCGCCGTCACGCCGGAAGTGCTCGCGCCGGTGTCGAGGACCAGCCGGAATGGCCCGCGGCCGTTGATAAAGACCGGCGCCCAAATGCGCCCGATCTGATCGCGGCTGGTCGGCGCGACATAGCGCGGCTCTCGCGCCTCGACCATGATTTCGGCCAGCTGCTCCGCGGCATCGCTTGCCGGCAGCGCCGGCGGGGGCAGCGTCGGAGGGGAAACCGTCGGCGCCGTTCCGGCGGCCCATTGCGGTGACAACCCGAGCGCCGCAAGCAGCAGCCCGGCGCCGCAGCGCAGGATGCCGCAGGACCCGCGGCGCGATTCGATGCGTGTCGATTGATCCATTGTCGAACGCCTCCGTGAGCCAAACCAGGACGCGCGCCGTGCAGGCTGCCAATCATCCGAGTATAGGCGCATGCCGGTGCGGGCACGATGCTGCTTGGCGATCCGCCCATGGGGTCGTCGAGATTCGATCGAGGTTCATCCCGGTCCCAGGCGTGGCCGGGGGGCCGGCTTCAGGATGGGCTAAGCGTGTCGCTTTCGGACTCGAGATGTACGCGCCCCAACCGGTACCCGGCGTCGAATCAGGATAATATATCAGCCCATGATTCTCATTCCGGCCGCACCGATCCCGAGGCTCCCATGACCAGCCCCTTGCCGCGGCGGGTGATTCCGCTCAAGGCCGAACCCGCGTCGGCGCTCCGCGCCGCGGAGCGCAAGGCGATCGAAGGCGCTTGCGCACGCCTGAAAGCCCTGCCGGGCGCCTTGCTGCCGATTTTGCACGCGGTGCAAGAAGAACTGGGCTTGGTTCCCAAGGAAGCGGTGCCGCTGATCGCGCGGGAATTGAACCTGTCGATCGCCGAAGTGCACGGCGTGGTGAGTTTCTACCATTATTTTCGCCAGCACCGCGGCGGCCGGCACGTGGTGCACCTGTGCCGCGCGGAGGCCTGTCAGGCGCTCGGCGCTTCAGCCTTGGAGGCGCATGCGAAGCGCTCGCTAGGCATCGATTTTCACGGCACCACGGCCGATGGGGCCGTCAGTCTGGAACCCGTGTACTGCCTGGGCAATTGCGCCCTGGGCCCGTCGGTGATGATCGACGATCAATTGCAGGGACGCGTCTCGGCGCAGCGCTTCGATGCATTGATGGCGCAGGCACGCCTGCCGGCGTCGAAGTCATGAGCGCGGTGAGAATCTTCGTACCGATCGATGCGGCTGCGCGCTCGGTCGGCGCCGATGAGACCGCCGCCGCGATTGCCGCCGAGGCGCGGCGTCGCAAGCTCGACATTGAGCTCGTGCGCAACGGTTCCCGCGGCCTGTTGTGGCTCGAGCCCCTGGTGGAAGTCGAGATCCGGGGTCAGCGGGTCGCTTACGGGCCGGTTGGCGATCACGAGGTGGCGGGTCTGTTCGAAGCGGGATTTGCTTCGGGTGCGGACGCGAAGGGAAAAGCGGGCCACCCCAAGGCCCTCGGACCGACCGAAGAGATCCCCTATTTGAGGCGCCAGCAGCGGCTAACGTTCGCGCGTGCAGGCATCACGGATCCGAGATCCTTGAACGATTACCTCGCCCTAGGCGGCTACCGCGGTCTCGCCGCGGCGCTCGAGATGCCGCCCGCCGACATCGTGGCGAGCGTCACCGCCTCGGGTCTGCGGGGGCGCGGCGGCGCTGCGTTCCCGGCCGGGATCAAATGGCAAACCGTGCTGAAGGCCGCAGGGGCGCAAAAGTACATCGTGTGCAATGCCGACGAGGGCGATTCGGGCACGTTCTCCGATCGGATGCTGATGGAAGGGGATCCCTTCGTGCTGATCGAGGGGATGACGATCGCGGCCCTGGCCACCGGTGCGACGCGCGGCTACATCTACCTGCGCTGGGAATACCCCGATGCGAAGCGCGCCCTCGAGGCCGCCATCGCGGCCGCCTACGCGGCGAACTATCTGGGCGAGAATATCCAGGGCAGCGGCTCGCGCTTCGACCTCGAGGTGCGCATGGGTGCCGGCGCCTATATCTGCGGCGAGGAGACCTCGCTGCTCGAGTCCTTGGAAGGCAAGCGCGGACAGGTGCGCTTCAAGCCGCCCCTGCCGGCCATCGCCGGTCTGTGGGGCATGCCGACGGTGATCAACAACGTCATCACCTTCGCGTCGGTACCGATCATTTTGGATCTCGGCGCCGCACGGTATCAGCAATTTGGCAGCGGCCGATCGCGCGGCACTCTGCCGCTGCAGCTTGCCGGCAACATCAAGCACGGCGGACTCGTCGAGGTCGCATTCGGCCTGACCCTGCGCGAATTGCTGTACGAGTACGGCGGCGGAACCTTGAGCGGCCGGCCGATCCGCGCGGTTCAGGTGGGAGGCCCCTTGGGAGCCTATTTGCCCGCCTCGCAATTCGACACGCCGATCGACTACGAGGCCTTCGCGGCGATCAATGGGATGCTGGGACATGGCGGCATCGTGGTCTTCGACGACAGCGTCGACATGGCCGCGCAGGCGCGCTATGCGATGGAGTTTTGCGCCATCGAGTCGTGCGGCAAATGCACCCCGTGCCGCATCGGTTCGACCCGCGGGGTTGAGGTGATCGACCGGCTGGTCGCGGGCGAGAATGCGTCCAAGCAGGAGGCCCTGCTGCGCGATCTGTGCGAGACGCTGACCCTGGGCTCGCTGTGCGCTCTCGGGGGCCTGACGGCCTTCCCGGTACTGTCGGCGTTGAACCATTTTCCCGAGGATTTTGTCAAACCCAAACGGGCGTCGGCGAGCGATTGAGGCTTCGGCACTCGCACTCAATGAGATAGAGGATCCTGCCATGTTGTCGATCGTCGAACAGGATTTCGGTACTCCGGAGCGCGCCGGCGAGAAGCTCGTCAGCCTCACCATCGATGGGTTTGAGGTGACGGTGCCCGAAGGAACCTCGGTGATGCGTGCCGCGGCGCTCTCGCAGATCAATATCCCCAAGCTGTGCGCCACCGAGCAGCTCGAGGCGTTCGGCTCCTGCCGCATGTGCCTGGTGCAGATCGAAGGCATGAAGGGACTGCCCGCCTCGTGCACCACGCCGGTGGCGAAGGGGATGCGGGTGAGGACCCAGAACAAGCAGCTCGCGGACGTGCGCCGCGGCGTGATGGAGCTGTATATTTCAGATCACCCGCTCGACTGCTTGACCTGCCCCGCGAACGGCCACTGCGAGCTGCAGGACATGGCGGGCGTGGTGGGCTTGCGCGAGGTGCGCTACGGCTATGAGGGCGCGAATCACCTGGATGCCCCCAAGGACACCAGCAATCCTTACTTCACCTTCGATGCCAGTAAATGCATCGTCTGTTCGCGCTGCGTGCGCGCCTGCGACGAGCAGCAGGGCACCTTGGCGCTCACCATTCAAGGCCGCGGCTTCGATTCGAAAGTGGCCGCCAGCCAGAACGTGCCCTTCATGGACTCCGAATGCGTTTCCTGCGGCGCCTGTGTGCAGGCCTGCCCCACCGCCACCCTTTCGGAGAACACGCTGATCCAAAAAGGCCAGGCCGAGCACAGCATCACCACGACTTGCGCCTACTGCGGCGTCGGCTGCTCGTTCCGCGCCGAGATGCAGGGCGAGGAAGTCGTGCGCATGGTGCCGAACAAGGATGGGCACGCCAATCACGGGCACTCCTGTGTCAAGGGACGCTTCGCGATCGGCTACGCGACGCATTCGGATCGGATCGTAAAGCCCATGATCCGCGGCAAGATCTCCGACCCGTGGCGTGAGGTCTCGTGGGAGGAGGCGATCGGCTATGCGGCCGGCGAACTGAAGCGCATCCAGGCGAAATACGGACGGGACTCGATCGGCGGCATCACCTCCTCGCGCTGCACCAACGAAGAAACCTATCTGGTGCAGAAGCTGGTGCGCGCCGGCTTCGGCAACAACAACGTCGACACCTGCGCACGGGTGTGCCATTCCCCGACCGGCTATGGCCTGAAGAACACCCTGGGCGAGTCGGCCGGCACCCAGAACTTCGACTCGGTGATGAAGGCCGACGTGATCTTCGTGATCGGCGCGAATCCGACCGATGGGCATCCGGTGTTCGCCTCGCAAATGAAGCGCCGCCTGCGTCAGGGGGCGCGCCTGATCGTCGCCGACCCGCGCACCATCGATCTGGTGCGCTCGCCGCACATCGCGGCCGAACATCACTTGAAGCTGCGGCCCGGCACCAACGTCGCACTGATCAACAGCATCGCCCACGTCATCGTCGCCGAAGGGCTCGTCAAGGAGGATTTCGTGCGCGAACGCTGCGAGGTCGATTCGTTCGACAAGTGGCGCAACTTCATCGCTCGGGAAACGAACTCTCCGGAGGCGATGCAATCGATCACCGGCGTGCCGGCGAGCGAAGTGCGCGCGGCCGCGCGCCTGTACGCCGCGGCCGGCAACGGCGCCATTTATTACGGATTGGGCGTCACCGAGCACAGCCAGGGCTCGACCATGGTGATGGGCATCGCCAATCTCGCCATGGCCACCGGCAACCTGGGACGCGAAGGGGTCGGCGTCAATCCGCTGCGCGGCCAGAACAACGTGCAAGGCTCCTGCGACATGGGTTCCTTTCCGCATGAATTCCCGGGCTACCGGCATGTATCCGACGACTCCGTGCGCCATCTGTTCGAGGGCGCCTGGGGCGTCGAGCTGCGCAGTGAGCCGGGCTTGCGCATTCCGAACATGTTCGAGGCGGCGCTCGACGGGGAGTTCAAGGGTCTGTACATCGAGGGCGAGGACATCGCGCAGTCCGATCCGAATACCCAGCACGTCACCGCCGCGCTGACCTCCATGGAATGCATCATCGTGCAGGATCTGTTCCTGAACGAGTCGGCGAAGTTCGCACACGTGTTTCTGCCCGGCTCCTCGTTCCTGGAGAAGGACGGCACCTTCACCAACGCCGAGCGGCGCATCTCGCCGGTGCGCAAAGTGATGGAGCCCAAAGGCGGCTACGCCGACTGGCAGATCACGCAGCTGCTCGCCAATGCGGTGGGCTACCCGATGAACTACGCCCACCCTTCCGAGATCATGGATGAGATCGCCCGTCTCACGCCCACCTTCACCGGGGTGAGTTTCGCGCGACTGGACGAGCTCGGCAGCATCCAGTGGCCCTGCAACGCAGCCCATCCCGACGGTACGCCGACCATGCACATCGACAGCTTCGTGCGCGGCAAGGGCAAATTCCTGGTCACCGAGTACGTGCCGACCCAGGAGAAGGTCAACGCCAAGTATCCGCTGATCCTGACCACGGGCCGGATCTTGAGCCAGTACAATGTCGGGGCCCAGACCCGGCGCACCGAGAACAATCGCTGGCACGACGAGGATCGCGTCGAAATCCATCCGCACGATGCGGAAGAGCGCGGCATCGCCGAGGGCGATTGGGTCGGCATCGCAAGCCGCGCCGGAGAGACGGTGCTGCGCGCGCGCGTCACCGAACGGGTGCAGCCGGGAGTGATTTACACCACCTTCCACTTCCCCGAATCCGGCGCCAACGTGATCACCACCGAGAACTCCGACTGGGCCACCAACTGCCCCGAGTACAAGGTCACCGCCGTGCAGGCGACCCGCGTCACTCAGCCCTCCGAGTGGCAGAGGCGGTTCCGCAAGTTCAGCGACACCCAGGAAGCGCTGTTGAAGAGTGCCGGCGCCGATGTCTTCGCCGGCAAGTAACGGCTCGCCATGAGCGGAGCGGAACATCTGGTGCAGATGGCGAACGACATCGGCAACTTCTTTCGCGCCGAATCGACGCGCGAGGACGCCATCGCCGGCATCGCCAATCACATCGCCAAGTTCTGGACTCCGCGCATGCGCGAAAAGCTCGCCACCCACCTGGCCGATCACGGCGCCGAAGCGCTCGATGATCTACCGCGCCAAGCGCTGCGCAGCCTCGCCGAGAACCCAGCCGCCTCCAAGCGGCGCGAACCGCATGGCGGTGACTGACGCGGGGCAGCGGACAGGCGTCAGCGGACTTTAGAGTCCAGCTAACGTCCTGACGTGCGCCAGCACGCTGCGCCCCAACGCCGGCAAGTGGTAACCGCCCTCCAGCATGGAAACCACGCGCTGTTGCGCGTGCGTCGCGGCCACAGCCATTGATTCGCGGGTCAGCCACGCATAATCGTCCTCGGCAAGCGCCAGGCCGCCCAGCAAATCCTCTCGATGGGCGTCGAATCCGGCCGAGATCAGGATCATCTGCGGCTTGAAGCTCTCGAGGGCGGGCCGCCAGTACCGTTCCATCGCCTGCTGCGCCGCCGCACCGTCGCTGCCGGCGGCAAGCGGCACGTTCACCATGTTGGGTGACGGGTTGGCCGTACCGCTATGCGGATAAAAAGGATGCTGGAAAAAGCTCGCCATCAGCACTCGCTCCCGCCACTTCGGCGCGCTGAACATGTCCTCCGTGCCGTTGCCGTGATGCACGTCGAAGTCGATGATAGCCACCCGCTCGAGACCTTTGACCTCGAGCGCATAGGCGGCCGCCACGCCGACATTGTTGAAAATGCAAAAACCCATCGAGTGCGCCGGCGTCGCGTGATGACCGCAGGGGCGCACGGCGCAGAACGCGTTCTGCGCGCGGCCGGCGATCACCTCGTCGACCGCCAGAAGGCCGGCGCCCGCAGCGCGCTGCGCGGCGGCCAGGCTGTAAGGATTCATGGCAGTATCCGGATCGAGCTGCAGGTAGCCCTCGGCCGGCGCGTTCTCGAAAATCTGATCGACATAGGACGGCTGATGCACCCGCTTCAAGTCCGCGGCATCCGCCAGGGGTGCCTCGAGGCAGCGCAGTTGTTCCATCAGACCCGCTGCGCGCAGGTGCTCGTTGATGGCATTGAGGCGGTCCGGGCGTTCGGGGTGCCCCGCTCCCATCTCGTGGCGCAGGCAATCGGCATGGGTGATGTAGGCGGTCGTCATCGGTAGTCCTGCGGCGCAGTGTACAGCCCCGCGGATCGAGCACGCTCTTGCACCAGCGCCAGAACCGCGTCGATCAACGGGGTCGGCACGCCGGTGAGGCGGCCGAGTTCCTGAACCACGGTCACCAGCGCATCGATTTCCAGCGAGCGGCCGCGCTCCAGATCTTGCAGCATCGACATTTTATGGCTGCCGACCAAGGCCGCCAGCGCCAGCAGGCGGTCCATCATATCCGCGGGGATTTCAATCCCTAAGGCCTCATTGACCGCTTTGGCCTCGAGCATCATCGATCTGCAAAGGGCGAGCAGCGCCGGCACTCCGATCATCCGATCGAGGGTGGCGCCGGTCAGCGCGCTGATGGGATTGAAGCAAACGTTGGCCCACAGCTTGAACCAGATGTGCGAGCGGATATCCTCGCGCACCGGCGCTTCGAATCCCGCCTCCTCGAGGGCCCGGCCGAGCGCGACAACCCGCTCCGATCGGCTGCCGTCCGGTTCGCCGATCGGGAATCGCTTGAGCGCATGATGCCGGATGACCCCCGGCGCGATCACCGAACAGGCCGGCTCGATGACGCAGCCGATCGCGCGCTGCGGCTGGATCGAGTCCCACTGGCGGCCATCGGGATCGACCGACGCCACACGGCGGCCCTCGAAGCGCCCGCCGCTCTTATAAAAGTACCACCAGGGGATGCCGTTCATTGCGGTCACCACGGCGGTCGCCGGCCCGAGCAGCGGCGCGAAACCGCGCGCGCTGGCGTACGCCTGGTGCGCCTTGAGCGCGCAAATCACATAGTCCTGGGGACCGAACGCGCGCGGATCCTCGCTTGCGGCGACCCGGGCCACCGTTTCACGGCCGTCGATCAGCAGTTTGAGTCCGTGCTCGTTGATGGCCTGCAAATGCGCACCGCGCGCAATCACGCAAACCTCGTGGCCCGACGATGCCAATTCGACCGCCAGCAGGCCGCCGATCGCTCCCGCGCCGTAGACGCAAAATTTCATCCTGCCGCGGGCCGATGCGGGCTCAGGTCCATGCCGGCAGCTCCCAGCGATAGCCGGACTCGTTGCAGGGCGTTTCGGCGGCGGATTCGGCGAGCCAGTAGATGCCGGTGCTCTCGCGGACCACCCATCGGCCCGCCTCGGGCGCGAACCAAATCGATTCGCTGCGTTGGGCGCCCGTCGCTGCGCAGTCAACCGAGCGGAACAAGAAGGATCGCCGGGTCACCTGAACCACGTTTCGCTCCGAAGTGAATGGACCGCACGAGACCGCTCGACGGTCGCCGCATGAATCCATGCCGCCCGAAGACCGCGGTCGTACCCACGCGATAGGATAATATTAATTCCGCGCCTATGGCGATTCCGCACCCATGACGCCAATGGGTCGCGCCGGGCCCCGATAATCACGCAGGAGAGATGGAATGTCCGTACCGCAAGAAATGACGGTGGTCGAAATCGCTGCGCCGGGCGGTCCCGAGCAGTTGAAAACGGCGCGCCGGCCGGTGCCTGCGCCCGCCGCCGGCGAAGTGCTGGTGCGGGTGGCCGCAGCCGGGGTCAATCGCCCCGATGTCATGCAGCGGCAGGGCCGCTACCCGCCGCCCCCGGGCGCATCGGACATTCCCGGGCTCGAGATCGCGGGCGAGATTGTCGCGCTGGGCGCGGGCGTGACGGATCTGAAGCTCGGCGACCGAGTCACCGCGCTGTTGCCGGGCGGCGGCTATGCCGAATACGCGGCGGCGGCGGCATCGCTGTGCCTGCCCATCCCGGAAGGGCTGACGATGGTCGAAGCGGCCGCGCTGCCCGAGACGTTTTTCACCGTATGGACCAATCTGTTCGATCGCGGCGGGTGCAAAGCGGGCGAGACCGTTCTGGTTCACGGCGGGACCAGCGGCATCGGCACCACCGCCATCCAGCTCGCCGTTGCCTGGGGAGCCCGCGTGTTCGCAACCGCCGGCACCGCAGAGAAGGCGCGCGCCTGCGAACGCCTGGGCGCGGTGCGCGGAATCGACTATCGCACCGAGGATTTCGTCGAGGTGACCCTGAAGGAAACGGCGGCCCGCGGCGTGGACCTGATTCTGGATCTGGTCGGCGGCAGCTATCTCTCCCGCAATCTCGATGCCGCGGCGGTCGAGGGGCGGCTGGTGATCATTTCCCTGATCGGCGGCGCGAAAGCGGAGATCAACCTGCTCACCGTCATGAGCAAACGGCTCACGCTCACCGGCTCGACCCTGCGCGCACGCACCGTGGCGCAAAAGGCGGCGGTGGCCGAGGCGGTGCATCGCAACGTCTGGCCGCTGCTGTCCGCGGGACGGGTGCGGCCCATCATTCATGAGACCTTTGCGCTCGCCGAGGCGAGCGAAGCGCACCGGCTCATGGAGACCTCGCGGCACATCGGCAAGATCGTCCTGACCGTCTAGGCCATTCCGCGGGCCCTGCCGGGCGACGGCGTCGTTGGCTGGCGCCTGCCGCGTGATATATTGCGCCCCGCAAAACAAAAGCCGGTCCAAGGCCCTGCGCCCCAAAGACCGCGGCCTCATCATCCACCCTTATATTGGGAGTACACGTGCGTTCCGACATAGAGATCGCCCAAAGCGCCACCTTGAAGCCGATCGCTGAGGTCGCCGCCCGCCTCGGCATCCCCTCGGCAAGCATTGACCCCTATGGGCACTTCAAGGCCAAGATCGACCTCGACTACATCGACAGCCTGAAGGACAAACCCGACGGCAAGCTGATTCTGGTGACGGCCTTGAGTCCGACGCCCGCCGGCGAAGGCAAGACCACGACCACGGTCGGACTCGGCGACGCGCTCAATAAGATTGGCAAGAAAACGATCATCTGCCTGCGCGAGCCGAGCCTGGGGCCGGTATTCGGCATGAAGGGCGGCGCGGCGGGCGGCGGCTTCGCACAGGTCGTGCCGATGGAAGACATCAATCTGCATTTCACCGGCGACTTCGGCGCCATCGGCCTCGCTCACAACCTGCTGTCGGCGCTGCTCGACAATCACGTCTATCACGGCAATGAGCTGGGATTCGACACGCGGCGTATCGCCTGGAAACGGGTGATCGACATGAACGACCGCGCGCTGCGCGACGTCGTGGTCGGTCTCGGCGGCTCCGCCAACGGATTCCCCCGCCAGGACGGCTTCGATATCGTGGTGGCCTCGGAAGTGATGGCCATTTTCTGCCTGTCGCGCAGTTTGGTCGATCTCAAGCAACGGCTCGGCAGCATCGTGGTCGGCTACCGGCGCGATTTGACCCCGGTGCGCGCGCGCGACCTGAACGCGCAGGGCGCGATGACGGTGCTGCTGAAGGAAGCGCTCAAGCCGAACCTGGTGCAGACGCTGGAGAACAATCCGGCCTTCATCCACGGCGGTCCGTTCGCCAATATCGCACACGGCTGCAATTCGGTGCTCGCGACCTCAACCGCCCTGAAGCTCGCCGACTATGTCGTGACCGAGGCGGGGTTCGGCGCGGACCTCGGCGCCGAGAAGTTCATCGACATCAAGTGCCGCAAATCGGGACTGCGCCCGGCGGCCGTGGTGATCGTCGCCACCATCCGCGCCCTGAAGTATCACGGCGGATGCGACTTGAAGCAGATCAACACGGAGAACCTCGCGGCTCTCGAAAAGGGCATCGCCAATCTGGAGCGTCACGTGAACAACGTGCGCAACCACTACGGTCTGCCCTGCGTCGTGTCGGTCAACCATTTCACGGCCGACACCACGGCCGAGCATGCACTGCTCGCCAAGACCATGTCGACGCTGAACGTGCCGTTGGTGCTCGCGCGGCATTGGGCGGAGGGCGGCGCCGGCGCCGTCGACGTCGCCCGCAAGGTGGTGGAGATCGTGGAGCGCGGAGAGTCGAACTTCCGCTACGTCTACGACGAGCAGCAGTCGCTGTGGGACAAGGTGAAGACCATCGCCACCAAGATTTACGGCGCCGCAGAGATCTCGGCGGACGCCAAGATCCGGGCGCAGATCGATAAATTACAAGCCGACGGCTACGGACATTACCCGGTTTGCATAGCCAAGACCCAGTACTCGTTCTCGACCGACGCCGCGGTGCGCGGCGCGCCGAGCGGCCACACCCTGAACATCCGAGAGGTGCGGCTCGCCGCGGGCGCGGAATTCATCGTCATGGTCTGCGGCGACGTGATGACCATGCCGGGGCTGCCGAAAGTACCGTCGGCCGATCGGATCGACATCGATGAGAAGGGCCGCGTGGTGGGGCTGTTCTAACCCGAACTATCACTGAACGACGCAAATACTGAGAGGCGGCCGGATTGGGGCGGTCATTTTCCGCAGCGCCGTAAATCCGGCCTCCTTGCGCGAGATTGCCCTCGCCCATGGATGGTTTGGGTTGGGCTCCAGGCAAGGCGCTTCAGGCGCCGAGCCCGGCTTCTCGGGTGCGCAGAACACTCCGGTCCCGGCGTCACCCCGGTCGATGAAGGCATCGAGGACCGCCGCGCCCGAATTTCTGTTGTCCAATGATGGCAATTCGCATAAATTCCCTCCTACACCAGAGCGGTTTGATGCCGGATGGAGCGCCTGCCGCTCGCTGCCATTCGCTGTCGTTCATCCTGATGATATCTCATATATCATAAGGAGAAATCTCCGGGTACGGTTATTTATCAAGGAGCCCCAAATGGCTGGTCGCAATTTTTTGTTCGTCCCTGGTCCCACCAACGTTCCCGACCGCGTCACACGCGCAATGATGGTCGCGATGGAGGATCACCGGTCCCCGATTTTCCCGGAACTCACTCGAGCCTGCCTCAGCGCGTTGAAGCCGGTGTTCAAGACCGCCACCGGGGTCCCGATCCTGTTTCCCGCCTCCGGCACGGGCTGCTGGGAAGCCGCGCTGACCAACTGCCTGAACGCGGGCGACAAGGTACTGGCGTCGCGCTTCGGACAATTCAGCCATCTATGGATCGACATGTGCACGCGGCTGGGGTTCGAGGTCGAGCTGCTGGAGACGCCCTGGGGAGAAGGCGTGCCGGTGGAACGCTATCTGGCCTCGCTCAGCGCCGACAAGCAGCACAAGATCAAGGCGGTCCTGGTGTGTCAAAACGAAACCGCCACCGGAGTCACCAGCGATGTCGCCGCCGTGCGCCAGGCGATGAACAGCGTCAAGCACCCGGCTCTCTTGTTCGTCGACTCGGTGAGCGCGCTCGCCAGCATCGACTTCCGCATGGATGAGTGGGGTGTGGATGTCTGCGTCAGCGGCTCGCAGAAGGGTCTGATGCTGCCCGCCGGCATGGGCGTGACCTGCGTCAGCCAGAAGGCTCTCGAAGCGGCCAGGAGCGCCACCTCGAAGCGCTGCTATTTCGATTACGCCGACATGGTCAACTCCAATGCCACCGGCTATTTTCCCTACACGCCGTCGATCCCCATGCTGTACGGCCTGCGCGAATCGCTCGCCATGATCGCCGAGGAAGGGCTGGAGAATGTGTTTCGCCGGCACAGCTACTTAGCCTCCGGCGTGCGCGCCGCCGTCCTCGATGGCTGGAAACTGAAGCTGTGCGCCACCGCGCCGAAATGGCACTCCGACACCGTCTCCGCGATCATGGTGCCCGACGGCATCAACGGCGCCGAAGTCATTGCGCGCGCCTTCCGGCGCTACAACCTCGCGCTCGGCGCCGGGCTGTCCAAGGTGGCCGGCAAGCTGTTCCGCATAGGCCACATGGGCGATCTCAACGAACTCATGTTGCTCGGTGCGATCGCGGGCGCCGAGATGGCCATGCTCGATGTCGGTGTAAAGATCGAACCCGGCAGCGGCGTGGCCGCCGCGCAGAATTATTGGCGCGCCAGTGCCGCCGGCGGGGCCAAAACCGGCGGCGCCGCATGACGCTGCGCGCCGTGTTTCTCGATCGCGCCTCGCTCAAGGCGAAGGTGCGCAAACCCTCCTGCGCCACCGAATACGTGGAGCATGAAAAAACCGCAGCCGAGGAGGTCGTGCCGCGGCTCGCCGGCGCAACCGTCGCGATCATCAACAAGGTGCCGCTGCGGGCGCAGACGCTCGCGCAACTGCCGCAGCTGAAGATGATCGCGGTCGCGGCGACCGGCTATGACGCGGTCGACGTGGCGTATTGCAAGGAGCACGGCATCGCGGTCGCAAACATCCGCAATTACGCGATTCACACCGTGCCCGAACACGCCTTCGCGATGATTCTGGCATTGCGCCGCAATCTGCTCGCCTACCGGCAGGATGTCGAGAACGGCGTGTGGAACAAATCCGAACAGTTCTGCTTCTTCACCCACGACATCGGCGATCTCTACGGCGCCACGCTCGGCATCATCGGCGAGGGTGCGATCGGCCAGGGCACGGCGGCGATCGGACGCGCGTTCGGCATGCGCGTGTTGTTCGCCGACCACCCGCCGCCGAAGATGGAAGGCGTGACCTTCACTGCGCATGAGCAGGTGCTCGCCGAATCCGACGTGATTTCGCTGCACTGTCCGCTCATGCCCGCCACGCGCAATCTCATCGACCTGGCGGCGTTTCGCAAGATGAAGCGCAACGCGCTGCTCATCAATACGGCTCGCGGCGGGCTGGTCGACGAGGCGGCGTTGATCCAGGCGCTCGATGAAGGTTTGATCGCCGGCGCGGGCTTCGACGTGCTGACCGTGGAGCCGCCGAAAAACGGTCATCCGCTGCTCGACGTGCGGCGCACGAATTTCATACTCACGCCGCATGTCGCTTGGGCTTCCGACGGCGCCATGCAAACCCTGGCGGATCAATTGATCGATAATATAGAGCGCTGGGCTGCGGGGAACCCGCAGCACCTGGTGACTTGAAACCGTACTCGGCGTCCGTACACGCGACGCCGGCTGCGGCGCGGCCCCCTCCACGGTGACCTGAAGAGCCATGAAGAAACTACTTTATCAATTCGACACCGATCCTTTGCCCGCGGTCTTCGACAACGTCGTGGGTTACGACGGCGGCGCCGATCACATCAGCGCGTACGGGGGAGTCGGCGCCGGCAATGTGGGCGGCCTGGTGGAAGGCGCCATATTCACCCGCTCGCCGAAGGACAAGAAGAACACGGCAATTTTCATCGGCGGCGGCAACATGGCCGAGGGACAGGCGCTGCTGGCTGCGGTGCAGAAAAAATTTTTCGGCAAATTTCGCGTCTCGGTGATGTTCGACTGCAACGGCTCCAACACCACGGCCGCCGCGGCCGTGGCCTGGCTCGCGCACGGCCGCTCGCTTCAAGGCAAGCGTGCCGTCGTCTTGGGCGGCACCGGCCCGGTGGGCCAGCGCGCGGCGACGCTGCTCGCAAGGGAAGGCGCATCGGTGTCGATCACGGGACGAAAGATCGAGGTGGTGCAGGCGGCATGCGATGCGGTCAGGTCGCGCTTCGCTTCCGAGGTGAGGGCGGTCGCCGCGCCGACCAATCTGGAGCGCGGTGCGGCCGTCGGCGGCGCGCACATCGTGCTCGCCACCGGCGCCGCCGGCATCACGCTTCTGGAGGCGAAGCATTGGCAGGACAGCGCGACGCTGGAACTCGTCGCCGACGCCAACGCCTCGCCGCCCGCCGGTATCGAGGGGGTGGCCATGGGCGATCGCGGGACGCAAAGCCACGGGAAGATTCTGTTCGGAGCCTTGGGGTTCGGTGCCCTCAAGCTCGCCCTGCACCGCGCCTGCATCGCACGCCTGTTCGAGCAGAACGATCTCGTGCTCGATGCCGAAGAGATATACGCCCTCGCCAAGACGATGGTTGGTTGAACGCCTCCAGTTCTGGGACAATTGAATACCGTGATCACTCAAGCCTCGATTGACGAATTTCTGGACCGCCTCGCGAGCGCCGATCCGACGCCGGGCGGCGGCAGCGCAGCTGCGATCATGGGTGCCATGGGTGCGGCCCTGGTATCCATGGTGTGCAACGTATCGATGGGGAAAAAAGGCTGCGAGGCCGCCGAACCGGAGCTCAACGCGGTGCGCACGCAGTCGCAGACCCTGCGCCGGCGCTTGTCCGCGATGGTGGCGGAGGATGTCGCCGCCTTCGACAGCCTGATGGCGGCCTACAAGCTGCCGAAGGAATCGGACAAGACCCGGCGCGCAGACGCCATTCAGGCCGCTCTGCGCCTCGCCACCGAAGTGCCCCTCGACTGCGCCCGCGTCTGCGGCCAGGTGGTCGGGCTTGCCCGCCGCGCGAGCGAGCACGGTTACCGCGGTGTCATCAGCGATGCCGGTGTCGGGGTGCTGGCCGCCAATTCGGCGGCCCGCAGCGCGGCGCTCAACGTGTTCATCAACGCGCCCGCGCTCAAGGACCGGAATTTCGCGCAAGCCTCGGTCGCCGAGACCGAGAAGCTCCTGGCTTGGTGCGCGCTCGAGAGCGAAGCGGTGTACGCACTGGTTCGCAAGAGACTGGAGAGCTGACCCGTGCCGGGCGGAAGGATCGATCCGGACCGGCAGTTCACGCCGCTGGGCATCGCCGTTCTGACGATTTCCGATTCACGGGATTCAAGCACCGACACCTCGGGCGATCTGCTGGTAGAGAAGATCGCCTCCACAGGCCACGAGCTGCGGGCACGCGCGTTGGTGGGAGCCGATAAGGAGAGCATCCAGCGCCAAACGCGTCTGTGGATCGACGATCCGGGCGTGGATGTCGTCGTCGCCACCGGCGGCACCGGCCTCACCCGCTCCGATGTGGCGCCGGAGTCGTTCCGGGAGCTGTTCGACCGGGAACTCGAAGGATTCACCGTGCTTTGGCACCTGATTTCCTATGAGACCGTCGGCGTCTCCACCCTGCAGTCCCGAGCCTGCGCCGGCGTCGCCGGCAGCACCGTGATCTACTCGCTGCCCGGCTCGAACGGCGCATGCCGCGACGGCTGGGACCGCTTGATCAGCCGGCAGATCGACAGCCGCCACCGGCCATGTTCGATCGTGGAGGTCATGACGCACCGCCGGCGATGAGATCACCCGCGACGAAGATGGCGCGGAAGTCGTTGACGTTGGTCAGGGTCGGCCCGGTGATCACCGAGTCCCCGAGCGCCGTAAACAAGCTATGCGCATCGTTGTCGGCGAGCATCTGCTTGGGCCGCAAGCCGCGGCCCCAAGCCCTTGCGAGCGTGTCGGGCGCAATGCAGGCCCCGGCAATCTCCTCTTGCCCGTCGACTCCATCGGTGTCCCCGGCGAGCGCGTGGATGCGCGGATGGCCGTCGAGGGCGATGGCTAGCGACAGCAGATACTCGACGTTGCGGCCGCCGCGCCCTTTGCCGCGCACCGTCACCGTGGTCTCGCCGCCCGAGAGCAGCACGCACGGGGCGGCGAACGGCTGGTTGTGCTCGGCGACCTGCCGGGCGATCCCGGCCAGAACCGTGCCCACCTCGCGCGCCTCACCCTCGATGGCATCTCCCAGGATGTGCGGCGTCACACCCGAGGCGCGCCCGACCGCGGCGGCCGCCTCGAGCGCCATTTGCGGGGTGGCGACGATGCGCGCCTCGGCACCGCGGAGGCGCGGGTCTCCAGGCTTCATTGATTCGCCCCGCCCGCTCTCCAAGAGCTCGCGCACTGCTTCGGGCACATCGATTGCATAGCGGCGCAGGATGTTCAAAGCGTCGGCGCAGGTGGTCGGATCGGGCGCCGTCGGGCCGGAGGCGATATCGAGGGGACGGTCGCCGGGCACATCGGAGATCAACAGCGTGAGCACTCTCGCCGGGTGGCATGCGGCGGCCAGCCGGCCGCCCTTGATGGCCGACAAATGGCGGCGCACACAGTTCATTTCGCGCACTGTCGCCCCCGAGCCGAGCAGCGCGCGGCTGATGATCTGCTTGTGTTCGAGCGTCAATCCCGGCGCGGGCAGCGGCAGCAGCGCAGAGCCCCCGCCCGAAATCAGGCACAGCACCAGATCGTCGGCGCGCAGCTCGCGCACCAGATCGAGCATGCGCTGCGCCGCCCGATGTCCCGCCGCATCCGGCACCGGATGTCCCGCCTCGAGGATTTCGATGCGCTCGCACGGCACCGCGTAGCCGTAGCGTGTGACCACCAGGCCGGAAAGCGGGCCCGGCCAATGCTGCTCAACGGCGCGCGCCATCGCCGCCGAGGCCTTGCCGGCGCCGATGACGATGAGCCGGCCGCGGGGCGGCTGGGGCAAATGCGCGGGAATGCATTTCGCAGGCTGCGCCGAGGCAATCGCCGCGTCGAACATGTCCCGCAGCAGAGCGCGCGGATTCGACTGGCGGCCGGACCTGCCCGTTGCCGATTCACTCATCGAGGCGTGAGCGTATTGATCAAGGAACCGATTCCATCGATCCGAACCTCCACCGTGGAGCCGTCGTAAATGCCGAAGCCCTTTTCCCCGTTTGCCAACCGGAAACGCGCCCAACAGGTCATGGTGATATTCGCCTAGCCTGAACTATTCATGAACGCTGAGAATATCGGTGTACGAATGCTAGAGCACGGACTTCAGCAGTTTGCCCATGTCCGCAGGATTGCGCGTGACCTTGATGCCGCATTCTTCCATGACGGCCAGTTTTTCCGCCGCCGTGCCCTTGCCGCCGGAAATGATCGCCCCCGCATGGCCCATGCGTTTGCCCGGCGGTGCGGTGACCCCCGCGATGAAGCCGATCACCGGCTTCTTCATGTGGTCCTTGATCCAGCGCGCGCAGGTCTCCTCATCGTCGCCGCCGATCTCGCCCACCATGATGACCGCATCGGTCCCGGGATCCGCATTGAACAATCGCATGACGTCGATGTGCTTCAGCCCGTTCACCGGATCGCCGCCGATGCCGACGCAGGTCGATTGCCCCAGTCCCAGCTCCATCAGCTGGCCCACCGCTTCGTAGGTGAGCGTGCCCGAGCGCGACACCACGCCGATGCGCCCTTTCTTGTGGATGTGGCCCGGCATGATGCCGATCTTGATCTCGTCCGGCGTGATGACCCCGGGGCAGTTGGGTCCGACCAGCAGGGTTTTCCTGCCGCGCATCCGATGGCGCGTGGCGATCATGTCGCGCACCGGCACTCCTTCGGTGATGCAGATCACGAGATCGAGTTCCGCATCCACCGCCTCATCGATGGCGCTCGCAGCGAAGGGCGGAGGCACGTAAATGACCGATACGGTCGCTCCGCTGCGCTGTTTCGCCTCCTTGACGCTGCCGAAAATCGGGATGCCCTCGAAGTCCTCGCCGGCCTTGTTCGGATTGACGCCGGCCACGAAGCAGGCCCCGCCATTGGCGTAATCGCGGCACAGGCGGGTATGGAACGCCCCGGTCTTGCCGGTAATGCCCTGGGTGATCACCCGGGTGTTCCCGTCGATCAGGATGCTCATACCGGGCGCTCCTTGTTCGCGCCGCCGACGGCGGCGACGATCTTCTGCGCCGCGTCCGCGATGTTGCCGGCGGAAATGATCGGCAGACCGGACCGCTGCAGCAACTGCCTGCCGAGCTCCTCGTTCGTGCCCTTCATGCGCACCACCAGGGGCACGCTGAGTTTGACTTGCCTAGCCGCCGCGATCACCCCTTCGGCGATCGTGTCGCAGCGCATGATGCCGCCGAAAATATTGACCAGAATTCCTTTGACCGCCGGATTCTTCAGCATCAGCTTGAACGCCTCGGTGACCTTTTGCGTGGTGGCGCCGCCGCCGACGTCGAGAAAGTTCGCGGGCTCGGCGCCGAACAATTTGATCGCGTCCATGGTGGCCATCGCGAGACCCGCGCCGTTCACCAGACAGCCGATGTTGCCGTTGAGCGAGATATACGACAAGTCGAACTTGGAGGCCTCCACTTCGGCAGGATCCTCCTCGTCGAGATCGCGCATGGCGACGATCTCGGGATGGCGAAACAGCGCGTTGTCGTCGAAATTCAATTTGGCGTCGAGCGCCAGCACTTTGCCCTCGCCGGTGAGTATCAGCGGGTTGATCTCGGCGAGCGAGGCGTCGCATTCGACGAAGGCCCGGTACAGGCCGTGCATGAACTGGCGCGCCTGCGAAACGGAGTCCGGCGGGATGCCGATTTTACGCGCGGCTTCGTCCGCTTGCGCGTCGGTAAGGCCCGCGACCGGATCGATCGCCACCTTGTGTATCTTTTCGGGGGTGCGGGCGGCGACTTCCTCGATTTCCATGCCGCCCTCGGAACTCGCCATCAGCGTGACGCGCTGCGACGCCCGGTCGACCACCATGCCGACGTACAGCTCCTTGCGGATGTCGGCGCCCTCCTCCACCAGCAGGCGCTTGACCAGCCGGCCCTCGGGTCCGGTTTGATGCGTGACGAGCGTCATGCCGAGAATCTTCGAGGCGTAGTCGTGGACTTCATCCAGCGATTTCGCGACCTTGACGCCGCCGCCCTTGCCGCGGCCGCCGGCGTGGATCTGCGCCTTGACCACCCACACCTTGCCGCCGAGCGCGCGCGCCGCCGCATCCGCTTCGGCGACGGAGAAACACGGCGTTCCGCGCGGGGTTGCGACGCCGTAGCGGCGCAGAATCTCTTTACCTTGGTACTCGTGAACATTCATATCGGCATTCCTCGTGCGCCGGCCAAAAACGGCCGGACCAGCCTTCTCGCCCAGGTGTTCCCACGCGAATTGATCAAAGTCGCGTTCATGTAGCAGCTCTCCTTGAATCGCGTTGATCGAGAGCAAGTCGGAGATTATGCGCGGGTGCCGGTCATGGCTGCGCGCAACTCACGGCCGAGTGCCATTGGCAGCGATCGACGGCGCTTGAGGCCCAATCGGTGAAAATGCGCATGTCTCGAGAAGACCCACACATAAGACCCCCAAAGGTCCAGACCCCGGGGCCGAACGTGTCGCCGACTTTATCCTTCTTCTTGGTATACCATATATGAAGGGATTTCGGACTGTCAAGCAACCCACGGACGAGGTTCATCATGAATTCTTTTTTGGCCGGCATTACCACCCGCCCTAGAATATTTCGAATCACGGCTTGATTCGTGAGGTGAATGACAATGAGCAGCAGCGCAAAACTGTTTGAGCGCGCCGCGCCCGCGGCACCCCTCACCTTGGGTCCCCTGAACGCGACCAGCCTGCGTGACCAAGCCTACGCGCTGCTGAAGAATGCGATCGCGGACACCGACATTTACGATCCGCAGCAGGAGCTGCGCCTCGACGAGCGGCAGCTGACGACCGCGCTCGGCGTCAGCAGGACCCCCATCCGTGAAGCGCTGTCGCTGCTAGAGCAGGAAGGGTTCATCCGTACCGTGCCCCGGCGCGGCATCTATATCATCCGCAAGTCGAAGCGCGAAATGATCGAAATGATTCAGATGTGGGCGGCACTCGAATCCATGGCCGCACGCCTGGCGACGCTGCACGCCTCGGACGCGAGTATCGCCACGCTTCGGCATTTATTCGACGAGTTCCAAAATTCACCGCCGTCCCGGCATTTGTCGGAATATTCGGACGCGAATATCGCCTTCCACACGGCGGTCATCGCTGTCGGCGGTTCCCAGACCATCGTCGACGCGACCCGCAACCTCCTCATGCATGTGCGCGCCATTCGGCGGGCAACGATCGCCCAAGCCGACCGCGCGGACCGCTCGATCATCGATCATCTGAACATCATCGAGGCACTGGAGAAACGCGACACCGAACTGGCGGAACGGCTCACACGCCAGCACACGCTCGACCTGGCTGTGCACGTGGATCGCTATTGCGATTTTCTCGGTTAGGCTCCGGTCGAGTCTGCCCACGCCCCGAGCGTCGGCGTCGAGTTAGAGCCGTCATTGGCTCCGCCGCGGCGGATCGTCCCGCGCGACATCGCCGACGGGCAATTTTTGTTGCGCGTCCCGCCAATACTCGACGCTCAACAGATTGGCGTTTTCCTCGCGAAAGCAGCGGCGCACATACGCCGCTTCGACCAGGGAATCGCCCACGGCAGACATGGATTTGAGCGGTGCTTGGGTCATGAACCGGATTATCCCCGCAGTTCCGCTATCAGCGTTATCCTACAGGCGCAGCTGGTGCCAACCGGCCAGAGTGCGGCATGCTTTCGCATGGCGTAGGTAGATCATATCTACAGATATTTCTTAGGCTTCCCTGCTCGAACTCCGGGAGAAAAGCACATGTTGACCCACTGGCGGCGCTCGGTCCTGACGGCTTTACTTCTTGCGGTCGTGCCGGTGATGAGCATGGCACAAGTGGGGGTGGAGATCTCAGTCAACGTGCCGCCTCCGGAACTGCCGGTCTATGAGCAGCCGCCCATTCCGGCGGAGGGATACCTGTGGACTCCTGGGTATTGGGGCTGGAGCGATGACGATCAGGATTATTACTGGGTGCCGGGCACATGGATTCTCGCTCCGCAGCCGGGTTACCTTTGGACTCCGGGCTACTGGGGTTACAGGGGCGGCTTTTTCATATGGAACATTGGCTACTGGGGTCCGCAAGTCGGATTCTATGGCGGCGTGAATTACGGTCACGGGTACGGCGGCCGCGGCTACGAGGGGGGTTATTGGCAGGGCGACCGTCTCTATTACAACCGGTCGGTGACCAATATCAGCAATACGAACATCACCAACGTCTACAGCAATACGGTCATCAATAACGTTAACGTGAATCGCGTGAGCTACAACGGCGGCACCGGCGGAATACGGGCCCAACCAACGGCGGTCGAGACGGCGGCCGCTCATGAGCGTCATCTCCCGGCCTTACCGGCCCAGGAGCAGCATATGCAAGCCGCACGCAGCAATCCCGCCTTGCGTACCAGCGTGAACCACGGCGTACCACCGGTCGCGGCGACCCCTCGGCCGGGCGCATTTTCGGGTGCGGGCGTGGTGCCGGCGAAACACCCCGGTACGTTGAGCGTCGTTCCGATGAGCCCGCCGGCAGAACACCCGGTGCAGACTCGCCCCGGGTCTCAAACGCAGCAGCCCCAACAGCGCCAGCCTCAGGAGCCGCAGCCTCAGCATCAACAACCGCAGCAGCGCCAGCCTCAGGAGCCGCAGCCTCAGCATCAACAACCGCAGCAGCGCCAGCCTCAGGAGCCGCAGCCTCAGCACCAACAACCGCAGCAGCGCCAGCCTCAGGAGCCGCAGCCTCAGCACCAACAACCGCAGCAGCACCCGCCGCCGGAGCACTAGCGTGACCGAAGTTATCCATGACGCTTCGGCCCACCGATTCACCGCCGAAGTCGAGGGTCAGCATGCGGTGCTCGACTACACGATTTCCGGCGATGTCATGACCATTACTCACACGGAAGTGCCGCATGCGATCGGCGGCCGTGGCATTGCCGCGGAATTGATGCGCGCCGCCTTGAGCACCGCTCGGACTGCCGGACGGAAGGTTATTCCGGTTTGCTCCTATGCGACGGCCTATATGATCAAGCATCCGAACGGCGACGACAGACGGCATCAAGACGACTTGTTGGACGAAGCGCTTGACGAATCATTTCCGGCAAGCGATCCGCCGTCGGTCGGTCGCAGTTCCTAAAGCTCGGCACAGTGGATTTCCCATGAGCACTCGATGGCCGCTGCTCTGCATGATCTCGTTGATCGCCGCGCCTTCCGCACTCGGTGCGCAGGCGGCGGTCGTCGTCGTCGATTCGCAAGCCGCGTACCCGGAAGGCCCCTTGTGGCGCGACGGAAAGCTCTTGTACGTGGAATACGCGGGCCCCGGTGTCAAAATCTGGAACGGCAAGAGCAGCGGCACCTATTGGAGCGGCGCGCATTGCGGCGCATCGGGTTTAATCGCCTATCGAGGCGATCATTTGCTGATCGCCTGTTACGATGCCAACGCCATCGTCGAATTGGATGAACGCGGCAAGACCGTACGCACCATCGACAAGGACAGCGCCGGCAAGCCGTTCATCGGTCCGAACGATTTCGCGGCCGACGGCCGGGGTGGCATCTATTTTTCCGCCTCCGGAATCTACGACCTCAGCGCCCCGATCAGCGGTGCGGTGCTGTACCTGTCGGCCGACGGAACGCGAATCGTGGAGGTCGCCAATACCATCCACTATTCGAACGGATTGACGGCCTCCAAGGACGGCAGGCATCTGCTGGTGGCGGAGGGCCTGGCCGGCCGGATATTATCGTTTCCCATCAACGCCGACGGTGGCTTGGGTCCTCGCACCGTGTGGGCGCGGCTGCGCGACCTCGCACCGCCGACTCCCGACGAAGATGCCTATAACGGTCCGGACGGCCTCAAGCTCGGGCCGGACGGCAATTACTACATTGCGCAAAACGGCTCGGGCCGGGTGCTCGTGATCGACGAGGCGAAACAGTTGGTGCGCATGGTGGCGGTCCCGACCCGCTACGTCACCAACGTGAACTTCGGCGCGAACGGCGCCGACACGCTCTATATCACCGGCGTCTTCGATCAGTTCAAAGCGCCATATGCGGGGGCCGTGTATCGCTGGACCCAGTAGCGGTACGCGCCGGCCGCTCAATCGGCGCCGAGCGCCTGGTCCAGCGCGGCAACCAGCGGCCCCAATTTCGGCGGATTCGCCTCAAGCGACGGATTGACCCCGTGCTGCATCAGCGCCCGGCTGCACACCGGACCAATCGATGCGATCACGAGCCCGTTCAACAAATCGGCGAGCTGGCCCGCCCGGCCCGTTCTCGCCGCGACGGCGGCGAGATTGTGCACCTGTACGGCGCTCGTGAACACCACCGCATCGACTCGCGAGGACGCCAGCGCCTCGAGCAGTTCCTCGAGAGGCCGACTGTCCGCGGGCAGCGCCCAACGGTAGGTCGCGAGTTCCTGCACCGTGGCGCCGCGCGCCGTCAACCCCTCGCCCAGAGCGCGATTCGCTTCCCCGTAACGCTGCACCAAGACCCGGGCCCCGTCGAGCGCAATGCCCGACACCGCCTCCAGCACTTTCTCGGTCGTGAACGGCGAGACTGCGCGGATGTCGATGCGCACCCCGCGGCCGTTCAATTCGCCGACCGGCTTCGGACCGCGGACAACCACCACCGCGGACGCGAGCAGTCGCAGCAGCTCGGCGGTCGCCCCCAGGGAGTCCGTGGCCTGGAACAGCGCGCGGGTGCCCACTCCGGTTTGAAATATCGCCATCTTGAACGGCTTGACACGCCACTCCTGCAGCAAGCCGAGCAGCGCCTGCGGTTCGACATCGGGCACTTCTTCCAAGGCCGGCGCCAGCAGCGGGATCGCGCCGCGGCGCGCGATCAACTCGCCCAAGTGCGCGCCGGTGCGTGTTTCGAGAATGGCAACGACCTTGGATTTCATCGTATTCACGCCCCCCCGATCAGTCCCGCGGTCACGTTGATGGCGAACCCCAGGATCGACGCGTTGAACAGAAACGAAATCAACTCGTGCGCGAGCACCACCTTGCGTATCGAACGGCACGTGGTCAGCACATCGGCGGTCTGGCACGCCGCCGCGATGGTGAATGAAAAATACGCGAAGTCCCAGAACACCGGCATGTCGGTTTCCGGAAACCGCAGCGGACGATGCTGTTGATCGGCGCTGTAGTACACGTCGGCGTAGTAGGTGGTGAAGATCGTGGGCAACAGCAGCCAGGAATCGATCAGGGTCATCGTTGCCAGCGCGAAGTGCGCGATCCGCTCGCCGCCCGCCACATGCCGGATGGTCGCCAGCGGCTCGATGATCGCGATCACACTGAACAGCGCCGCCAGCGTCACCAGCACCAGAATGAAATTCGCGGAGGAATCCTCCTCCACGTAGCGGGAACAGATCTGTTCGGCCGTCAAGCTCATCATCCACCGATAAATCAACACCAGGAACAGCGCCACGCCGCAATTCCAACTCACCAGCACCCGGCTGAGCGGCGACCAATGCGCGGGGAGCAGGAAGAAAACCGCGCCGCCGACGATCACGGCGATCCATAGTCGGGGGTGAAAGCGCAGCAGCTTATGCATGAGTCAAGGTCCGCTCACAGCCCTGGGGCCGCTCAAAGCCGCAAGAAATAAGGTATCGCCGCGAGGACCGCGCCGATCGCGATCAGCGCGCCCACATGCGGAATGAAATAGGGATAGATCATCAATGCCAGCCCGCACACCAAAGGCACGACGGCACGACGCTTCCTGCCGTACAGAAAAAATCCGAGCCCGATCGAGCTGAACAGCAGTCCCCACAGCAGTATCGATGCGTTCATTGGCGCGGTCGGCAGCCGCCGCCGGTCCGGCGGCTACTTGCTTTCCTTCGCGACCAACCACTTCACCAACTCGATCACTTCATCGGGGCCCCCGGCGGACTGCACATGCAGCCTATACTTGCCGTTGACCACGATGGTCGGCGTGCGATCGATGCCATAGGCTTTGATCAGATCCTCGGCGCTGCGCACCTTGAGATCGACGGAAAAGGATTTCGCGGTGCTCAAGAATTTCTCCACCGGCACACCGGCACGCCGATTATAGAAGCGCGCCAGATCCTCGATGGTCGGCAGGTGTTCCTTGATGCGGTCGGACGCCGGATCGATCACCGCCAGTTCATGGGTACGCCACAGCGCATCGAACATCGCGTCGTGCCACTGCTCGGCGACACCGAGCGCTTGCGCCGTGCAGAACCCGAGCTGAAACACCGGCCAGTCTTCGCTCGAATTGAAGGAGGCGGGAAGGTAATCGACCACCGCGTTGGCAGGAAGGCTGCGGACCAATTTGTTCATGTGCGGCAGGAACACGTTGCAAGCCGGGCACGCATAGGAAAATACCTCGGTCACTTGGACCTTGCCGTGCGGCAGCGCCGGCGGGCGAGACGGCACGATCAGGAAGTAGTTCTTCCCTTCGGTCCACACCGGCGCAGCCGGCGCCGTCGCGGCCTGCGCAGCCGCGGCCAGCGTTAATGCCATCCAAAAGGCTGCCAGGCCCGAGCCGAATGTCTTCATCCCACTGATCTCCACGCCGCCGGGTTTTAAGGGCAAGGCTGACAAAGCGGCACTTCTCGACAATTCTAAACAATTCGCAGCCCGATATTCGCTTAATGTTCGCGTTGCATCGGCCCCTTTTCACGCGGGGTCCGCTCGGGTGCCGATGCGGCGGCGGCATCCCGCAATCCGGTAGTGCCGCCGCGCGGAAGACCGTACAGTACGCGCGTTGTGCAGGGTGCGGACTCTCAATCGGCGGTGAACTCGTGATCCATGACAAAGACGGTCTAGGCGGTTCGGCTCAATCGGGCGGCGTGCGCGCCCTTGTTCGAAAGCACCCCATTGCATTCGTCCTACTGGCAGCCATCCTGCTGTCGGCGGCGCTCATCGCCCGACACTTCAGCCACAAGCCGCCGGCGGCGGCGGGCGGCGCCGGCGGCCAGGGCGGCCCGGTCCCGGTTGCGGTGGCCACCGCCGCGTATGGCGACATCCAGCTGCGCATACCGGCACTGGGCACGGTTACGCCTCTCGCCACCGTGACGGTGAGAACCCAAATCAGCGGCATACTGCAAAAAGTCGCCTTTACCGAAGGCCAGTTCGTGCACCAGGGGGACCTGCTCGCGCAAATCGATCCCCGTCCCTACGAGGCCGCCGTTCAGCAGATGCAAGGCAATTTGCGCCGCGACCAGGCGCTGCTCGCGGACGCCAAATTGGATCTCACGCGCTACGAGGGTCTGGTCAAAGAGGACTCGATCGCCGTGCAGCAGCTCGATACCCAGCGGGCGCTCGTCAGCCAATACGCCGGCACCATCGAATCGGACGAGGGTCAACTCAAGACCGCGCAGGTGAACCTGGCATACACGCACATTGTTTCGCCGCTCAGCGGACGCGTCGGACTGCGCCAGGTGGATCAAGGCAATTACGTCACGCCGGGCGATGCCAACGGCATCGTCGTGGTCAATCAGGTGCAGCCCATCACCGTGATCTTTCCGATACCCGAAGACAATGTGCCGTCGCTCACGCGCCGATTGCGCGACGGATCCACGCTGACCGTGCAAGCCTACGATCGCACCAACAGCACGAAGATCGCCGAAGGCAGACTTCTGACGCTCGACAATGCCATCGATACCACCACCGGCACGGTCAAGCTGCGGGCACAGTTCGACAACGCCGACGGCGCGCTGTTTCCGAATCAGTTCGTGAACGTGCAGCTCCTCCAGGAGCTATTGATGCATCAAATCGTCATCCCCAATCCGGCGGTGCGGCGCGGCGCGCCCAACGGCGTCGTGACCACCTTTGTCTATGTCGTGAATCCCGACCATACGGTCGCGGTGCGGCCGGTCACGCTCGGCGTCGTCGATGGCGAGCGCGTCGCGGTGAGCTCCGGGCTCGCGGCGGGCGAGACCGTGGTCACCGAAGGCGGTGACCGGCTGCGCGACGGCGCGCAGGTGCTGCTGCCGCAAGCGGCGGGCGAGCGCCCCGCCTCCGCCGCGAAAACCCCAGCTCCCGGCAAGCGCAACGGCGGATCGAAGGACCCGAGCCGGCCGCGAGCGCGCATCAGCCCGACGCAGTGAATCCCTCACGCATCTTCATCCTACGCCCGGTCGCCACGACCTTGCTGATGGTCGCGATTTTGATCGTGGGCGCGATCGCCTACCGGCAGCTGCCGCTCTCGGCGCTGCCCGAGGTGGCCTATCCCACCATCCGGGTGCAAACTTTTTATCCCGGCGCGAGCCCCGAGGTGATTACATCCGCCATCACCTCGCCCCTGGAAAAGCAATTCGGCCAAATGCCCGGCTTGAATCAAATGTCCTCGACGAGTTCCGGTGGAGCGTCGGTCATCACCCTGCAATTCAACCTGGCGCTTGCCATCGACGTCGCCGAACAGGAAGTGCAGGCGGCGATCAGCGCCGCACAGAATCTGCTGCCCCAAGACCTGCCGGCCCCGCCGATATACGCCAAGGTGAATCCCGCCGACGCTCCGGTGCTGATTCTGGGCATCACCTCGAAAGTGATGCCGCTCACCGAGGTGCAGGATCTCGCGGACACGCGCATCGCCCAGAAAATATCCCAGCTCAAGGGCGTGGGCGTCGTCAGCATCAGCGGCGGCCAGCGCCCGGCGGTCCGCGTCGTGGTCAACCCTCGCGCCGTGGCCGCCTACGGCCTGAATCTCGACGACCTGCGCAGCACCATCAACAACGCCAACCAGAACGGGCCGAAAGGCACGCTCGACGGTCCGACCAACGCCTATACGGTCAACACCAACGACCAGATCCGCAACGCCGAGGATTACGGCAGGGTGGTGATCGCCTATAAAAACGGGGCGCCGGTGCGGCTTCGGGATGTCGCCACGCTGGTCTCGGGCGCCGAAAACAGCAAGCTCGGCGGATGGATGAACGCGACTCCCGCCTTGATCATGAACGTCCAGCGCCAGCCCGGAGCGAACGTGATCGACGTGGTGGACAGAATTCACGATCTGCTGCCTTCGTTGCGGGCCTCCATGCCGGCGGGCGTGGATATCACCGTGCTCACAGACCGCACCACAACCATCAGGGCGTCCGTAGCCGACGTCGAATTCGAACTGACCCTGGCCGTGGTGCTGGTGGTGCTGGTGATCTACATGTTCCTGCGCAATGTTCCGGCCACCGTCATCCCGAGCCTGTCGGTGCCGCTATCCCTGATCGGCACCTTCGGCGTGATGTATCTCGCCAATTTTTCCTTGAACAACCTGTCGCTGATGGCCTTGACGATCGCCACCGGCTTCGTCGTCGACGATGCCATCGTGATGATCGAAAACATCTCCCGTTACATCGAACTTGGATTCAACCCACTCGAGGCCGCGCTCAAGGGCGCCGGGCAAATCGGCTTCACCATCATTTCGCTCACCGTGTCGCTGATCGCGGTTCTGATTCCGCTGCTATTCATGCAGGATGTGGTCGGCCGGCTGTTTCGCGAGTTCGCGGTAACGCTCGCCGCCGCGATTCTGATTTCTGCGGTCGTGTCGCTGACGCTGGTGCCCATGTTGTGCGCAAAACTGCTTAAACAGCGCACACCCCAGGCGACGCGCGCGCAGACCGACTCGGGGCGGTGGTTCGCTGCGCTGGTCGAATGGTACGGGCGAAGGCTCACCTGGGTGCTCGACCGTCAGCGTGCGACTCTGTATGTCGCGGCCGGCACGCTCGCGCTCACGGCGATTCTTTACGTGCTGATTCCGAAGGGCTTCTTTCCGGATCAGGACACCGGGTTGATTCAGGGTGTGTCCGAGGCCAGCGAATCGGTCTCCTACGCCGCCATGGCGGAGCGCCAGCAGGCGCTTGCCGCCGCCATTCTCACCGACCCGGCCGTTGAGAGCCTGTCCTCGTTCATCGGCGTGGACGGCAATAACGTCACCCTGAACAGCGGACGATTTTTGATCAACCTGAAGCCGCGCAACCAGCGCGATTCGAACGTCGCCGAGGTGATCCGCCGCCTGCGCAGCGAAACCTCCTCCATCCCCGGCATCGCGCTCTACATGCAGCCGGTGCAGGACCTGACCCTCGACACCACGGTGAGCCGCACGCAGTACCAATTCACCCTGGAAAGCGCGGACGCGGCGGCATTGTCCGCGTGGACGCCGAAGCTTCTCGACGCCTTGCGTCAACAGAGCGAACTCGCCGATGTGGTCAGCAACCAGGAAGACAACGGCCTTGCCGCCTACGTCACCATCGACCGCGACAGCGCGGCGCGTCTCGGCATCAGCGTGGGCACCGTGGACAACGCGCTCTACGACGCCTTCGGCCAGCGCATTGTTTCCACCATCTTCACTCAGTCGAACCAGTACCGGGTCATTCTCGAGGCCGATCCCGCGTCCTACCGTTCCGTCGACTCGCTCGCATCCATCTACGTGCCGTCCGCGGGCGGCGGACAGGTGCCGCTGTCCGCAATCGCCAAGGTGGATGTTCAAACGCGGCCGCTGCTCATCAACCATCTGGCGCAGTTTCCGGCGACCACCGTGTCGTTCAATCTTGCCCCGGGCGCCTCGCTCGGCGCGGCGGTCGCCGCCATCGAATCGGCCAAAGTCGCCGTCGGGCTGCCGGCGAGCATACGCATCTCGTTTCAAGGTGCCGCGCTCGCATTCCGCAGCAACTTGACCAACGAGCTGCTGTTGCTGGTGGCCGCGGTTCTGGTGATGTATATCGTGCTCGGCGTGCTTTACGAGAGTTTCGTTCATCCCATCACGATTCTCTCGACGCTGCCCTCCGCCGGCATCGGCGCCCTGCTCGCTCTGATGCTGGCGGGGCACGATCTGACCATCATCGCGCTCATCGGCATCATCCTGTTGATCGGCATCGTCAAAAAGAATGCTATTCTCATGATCGACTTCGCCATCGACGCGGAGCGTATTCAGCGGCTGCCTCCGCGGGAGGCGATCTATCAGGCGTGCCTGCTGCGGTTTCGCCCCATCTTGATGACCACGGTGGCGGCGATTTTCGGCGCCCTGCCCCTGATGTTCGGCACCGGCATCGGCTCCGAGCTGCGCCACCCGCTCGGCGTGAGCATCGTCGGCGGCCTGTTGGTGAGCCAGGTGCTGACGCTGTTCACGACGCCGGTGATCTACCTCGCGTTCGGCCGCTTGGCGGCGCGTCTGCGGGGCGCGACGCCGGCGGAAATTTCCAATGAGCAGAGTCCCGGCGAACCCATCGCGCAGGCTCCGCTGTGAACATCTCGGCACCATTCATCCGCCGGCCGGTCGCGACCACGCTGCTGACCCTCGGCGTCACGCTGTGCGGCGCGGTGGCCTTCATGCTTCTGCCGGTGGCGCCCCTGCCGCGCATCGACGTGCCGGCCATCTTCGTCTCCGCCCAGCTGCCCGGAGCGAGTCCGGAGGTCATGGCGAGCACGGTGGCGACCCCCTTGGAGCGGCACCTCGGCGCCATCGCCGATGTCGACGACATGACCTCGACCAGCGGGGTGGGCACGACCAGCATTCAGCTCACATTCGGGATTGATCGCGACATCGACGGCGCCGCGCGCGACGTCCAGGCGGCCATCGTGGCGGCGCATGCGGATCTGCCCTCCTCGCTCACGCGCAACCCCTCCTACCGAAAAATCAACAGCGGACTGTTTCCCGTCATGGCCATCGCCATGACCTCCGATGTGCTCACGCAAGGCCAGATCTACGACGCGGCCGATGCAGTGATCTCACAGCGCCTGTCGCAGATCCAGGGGGTCGGCGGCGTCAATGTCAACGGCAGCGCGCTACCCGCCGTGCGCGTGGAAATCAACCCGCTGGCGCTGACCAAGTACGGGATCGGACTGCAGGACGTGCGCGCCGCCATCTCCAACAGCAACGCCAACGCGCCCAAGGGCGCCATAGAATCCGATCAGCTGCACTATCAGATCTACACCAACGACAATGAGCGCGACGCGGCCCCCTACCGCGATCTGATCATCGCCAACCGCAACGGCGCGACGGTGCGTTTGGGCGATGTCGCCACGGTATTGGACATGCAGGACGGCGCGACCGAAAACATCCGCACCTACGGGCTGTACAACGGCAAGCCCGCAGTATTCGTCACCGTCTTTCAGCAGCCCGGCGCCAACGTCATCCAGATGATCGACGCCGTCAAAGCCGAGCTGCCGATGCTCAAGAACTCAATCGATCCGAAGATCGACCTGGTGGTCACCTTCGATCGTTCGATCACCATTCGCGCCTCGCTGCGGCAGGTCGAACAGACCCTGCTGCTGGCGGTGGCCATGGTGATCCTGGTGGTCTATATATTCCTGAACAGCTATCGCGCCGCGTTGATCCCGGCCCTGGTGGTGCCGGTGTCGCTGATAGGCACCTTCGGAGCGATGTATCTGCTCGATTACACCCTCGACAATTTTTCCCTGATGGCGCTCACCATTGCAACCGGATTCGTGGTGGATGATGCGATCGTGGTCATGGAAAACACCACCCGGCACATCGAAGCGGGCATGGGGCGCATGCGCGCCGCCATGCTGGGCGCGCAGGAAGTCGGTTTCACCGTCGTCTCCATGAGCCTGTCCCTGGTCGCCGTGTTCATTCCGTTCATGTTCGCGGGAGGGATCGTCGGCCGGATATTCAAGGAGTTCACCGTCACCCTGTCGGTCGCGATCCTGATCTCGCTGGCGGTTTCGCTCACCACCACGCCGATGATGTGCTCGCTGCTGCTCGAGCGCGACGGCCGCCGCAAGCGCTCGCGCTTTGGAGCCGCATTCGAGCGCGGGTTCGAGCGCCTGAGGCGCGGTTACGTGAACACGCTCGACTGGGCGCTCGATCATCCGCGCGCCATGCTGCTGATGCTGATCGCCACCATCGGGCTCAATGTCTATTTGTATGTCGTCATTCCGAAGGGGCTCTTTCCCCAGCAGGACACCGGCCAGCTGCAGGGCAGCATTCGCGGCGATGCAACCAGCTCGTTTCAGCTGATCAAGCGCAAGCTGCAGGAAGCAGCGCACATCGTTCAGCAGGATCCGGCGGTCAGGACGGTGACCGGCTCGGTGGGCGGCGGCGGCTTCGGACCGTTCGGCGGCGGCGGCGCGAATGCGAACCTCACCATCGCGCTCAAACCGCTTGGAGAACGGCGCGTTTCGGCCGATCAGGTCATCGCCAGATTGCGGCCCAAACTCGCGCAAGTGACCGGCGTGACAACCTTCCTGCAGGCGGTGCAGGACGTGCGCACCGGCGGCCGCTCGGCCAACTCTCAGTATCAGTACACATTGCTCGGCGACGACTTGACCGAATTGCGGGCCTGGTCGCAGAAGCTCCGCCTCGCCATGCAAGACATGCCGGAAATCACCGATGTGGATACGGATATGCAGCCGGGAGGATTGGAGGCCCAGCTGGTGGTCGATCGCGACAGTGCGTCGCGTCTGGGCCTCACCGAAATTCAAATCGACAACGCGCTCGGCGACGCGTTCGCCCAGGCGCAGGTATCGACGATCTATAATCCGTTCAGCCCGCAGCAATACCATGTGGTCATGGAAGTGGCGCCGGAGTTCTGGCAGAACCCCGAAGTTCTACGCGAGTTGTACGTCAGCACCTCCGGCAGCGCCGTCACCGGCACGCAGGCCACCCAGCCGGTGGCGGGAACGACGCAGCTCGCCGCGAGCCGCACCGGCGCTGCCGCCGGCACCACCGGAGCGGGCGGCGTAGGCACGGCCGCGAGCGCGGCGGTGGCCGTGGATGCGGCGCGCAATTTTGCGGCGAACGCCCTGGCGAACCGCGGCGGCGGCAATACCTCGACCGGCTCGGCGGTGAGCGTGATCCCGGAAACGCTGGTGCCTTTTGCGGCCTTCAGCCATCTTCTCACCGCTACCACCCCGGTGAGCGTCAATCACACCGGCACGTCGGTATCGGCGTCCATAGCGTTCAATCTGCCCGAGGGAGTGTCGATCGGCACGGCGCTTGCCGCGATCGAACGCAAGATGAGCGAAATTCATGTGCCGGTCGGCATCCGCGGAGGCACTTATGGCACCGCCAATCTTTTTCAGCAGAACAACAGCAACACGCCGTTGATGATGCTGGCTGCGCTGGCGGCGATCTACGTGGTGCTCGGGGTGCTCTACGAAAGCTACTCCCAGCCGCTGACCATTCTCTCCACCCTGCCCTCCGCCGGAGTCGGCGCGCTGCTCGCGCTGATGGCCACCGGCACCGAGTTCAGCATCATCGCCTTTTTGGGAATTTTGCTCCTTATCGGCATCGTGAAGAAAAACGCCATCATGATGGTGGATTTTGCGCTCGACGCGGAACGCACCTTGGGGCTGAATCCACGCCAGGCCATCGCGCACGCCTGCGCGCTGCGCTTCCGCCCCATCATGATGACCACCTGCGCCGCCATCGCCGGCGCGCTGCCGCTGGCGGTTTCCTACGGCAACGGCACCGAGATGCGCCGTCCCTTGGGTATCGCCATCGTCGGCGGACTCATCGTCAGCCAGCTGCTCACCGTGTACACCACGCCGGTGGTTTATCTTTATGTGCATCGCTTCCAGAAGGGCCGCAAGTTCAGCCACCCGGGACCGGCGGCGGGACACACCGGCGATGCGGCGAGCGGCGCGGGCTCGGACCCGGCTCAGGCGGGCGCGTGATGCGTACGCGGCGGATTTTGGCGACGACAGCGGGTTTTGCGGCGTTGGCGGCGTGCGCGGTCGGCCCCGATTATAAAAGACCGGCATTCGACGCGGCACCCGCCTACAAGGAGCAGAGCGATTGGAAGCCGAGTGAGCCGAGCGATGCCATCAATCGCGGCCCGTGGTGGGATATCTACCACGACGAGATGCTCAATCAGCTCGAAGCGAAGATCGACATATCGAATGAGAACGTCAAAGCGGCGGTGGCGGCGTATGATCAGGCGCAGGCGCTGGTGCGTCAGGCTCAGGCGGGCTACTCACCGACGGTATCCGCGAGCGCGACGCGGCTGCGGGGTTCGGGTCGCGCCGGCGGCGGATCCGGCGTCACCACCAATGGCATCACCACCGTCACGCAAAGCTCCTCCACCGTGACCAGCAACAGCGTCGGGGCTTCCGCCAATTGGACCCTCGATATCTGGGGCCAAATCCGCCGCACGGTCGAGAGCGACCGCGCCTCCGCGCAGGCGAGCGCCGCCGCACTTGCCGCCGCTGAGCTATCCGCGCAGGCGACTCTCGCCACCGATTATTTCGAATTGCGCACCCAGGATCAGTTGCAAAGGCTGTTGGACGACACCGTCGCGGCCGAGCAACAGTCCCTGAAGATCACGGAAAGCCGCTACCGCTTCGGCGTCGCCGCCAAGGCCGATGTGGTGAGTGCGCAGGCCCAATTGCTCTCCAGTCAGGCGCAGCAGATCAATGCCAAGATACAGCGTGCGATCCTCGAGCACGCGATCGCGGTGTTGATCGGGCTGCAACCCGCGCAATTCTCCCTGCCGCCCGAAGCGATGAGATCCGGGGTGCCGACCGTGCCCGCCGGAGTGCCCTCCACGCTGTTGGAACGGCGCCCGGACGTGGCCGAAGCGGAACGCAAGGTAGCCGCGGCCAATGCGCAGATCGGCGTGGCGACCGCGGCGTACTTTCCGAGCCTGACGCTGTCGGGATCGGACCAATACACGAGCAGCGCGCTGTCGAATCTGATCAGCCTGCCGAATCGCGCCTGGTCGCTCGGGCCCACGTTGGCGGAGACATTGTTCGACGCCGGATCGCGGCGCGCACAAGTGGCCCAGGCGCGTGCCGCGTACAATGCGAGCGTCGCCAACTATCGGCAGACGGTGCTTTCCGGTTTCGGGCAAGTCGAGGATCAGATCGCCACCTTACGCATCCTGGAACAGCAGGCGGTGATCGAGGAGTCCGCCGTGAAGGCGGCGCGGGAAGCCGAAGCTCTCACGCTCAATCAGTACAAGGCCGGCACGGTTCCCTACAGCAGCGTCATTACCTCGCAAACCGCCCGCTTGAGCGCCGAGGAAACGGCGCTCACGGTGCTGTCGAGCCGTCTGCAGGCGAGCGTGACGCTGATCGAAGCCTTGGGCGGCGGCTGGAATTCGAGCCGGCTGCCGCATTGAGCTATGGCGGTGGCGCCGCGCCGCCGAATTTGTTGCCGGGATTCCCCTGGTAGTGGGCGCGGATGAACGCCAGAATCTTCCAAAGATCATCGGAACTCTTGAGCATGGCGCCGAACGGGGGCATGGGAGCCACGATGCTTTCACGGCCCTTGCGGCCGTAGCCCTGGGCTTGTAGTCCGTCGCTGCCGAGTGCGATCAGCCGGAACAGGGTGTCATCATCCCCGCCGTACACCCAGATGTCGTTGGTGACCGGCGGGCACAGGCCGCCGCCGCCCGCGGGCCCGTGGCAGGCGCTGCAGGAGCTGCTGCCGTACAGCGTCTCGCCTTGCACGACGATGTCGGCCTGGGTGTCCTTGTAGGGATTGACCAGGGTTCCTTTGGGCGCGCTCGTGATGAGATCCAACGGCGAAATTTTGGCGGTGTCGGCCGGCGGGTCGGCCGCCGCGCAGCGCACGCCGATGAGCGCAAGTGGGAGCGCGATCAAGGCCAGGATTATCCCGCCGGGAATGCTTTTCACCGTTCTTCTCCTAAGATCGATTCGTAAACTGCGTGCGCGGACCATTGGCGTCGGCATCGGCGCCGGCGATATTCACTCCCTCCGGATAAGGTAGATACAATGACCGCGCCGGGAGGTCAACCGGCCGTGCAAGCAACAACGAACGAGTGACGAATTCATGAAAACCAAAGCAGCCATAGCATACGCGGCCGGCAAGCCGCTCGAAATCGCCACGGTGGAGCTCGCGGGGCCCCGCGCCGGCGAGGTCTTGATCGAGATCAAGGCCACAGGCATCTGCCACACCGACGAGTTCACACGCTCCGGAGCGGATCCGGAAGGACTGTTTCCGGTTATTTTCGGCCATGAAGGAGCGGGCATCGTGGTGGATGTCGGGCCCGGCGTCACCTCGGTCACGAAGGGCGATCACGTCATTCCGCTCTATACGCCCGAATGCCGCCAATGCAAATCCTGCCTCTCGCAGAAGACCAACCTGTGCACCGCGATTCGCGCGACTCAAGGCAAGGGCGTCATGCCCGACGGGACCAGCCGCTTCTCCATCGGCAAGGACATGATCCACCACTACATGGGGTGCTCGACGTTCTCCAACTTCACCGTGCTGCCCGAGATCGCGGTGGCGAAGATTCGCGAGGACGCGCCGTTCGACAAGGTCTGCTACATCGGCTGCGGCGTGACCACGGGCATCGGCGCCGTCATCAATACCGCGAAGGTCGAGCCGGGCGCGAACGTGGTGGTGTTCGGCCTCGGCGGCATCGGACTCAACGTGATTCAGGGCGCACGGCTGGCGGGCGCGGACAAGATCATCGGCGTCGACATCAATTCGCGCCGCAAAGCCCTCGCCGAAAAATTCGGCATGACTCATTTCGTCAATCCGCAGGAGGTGCGCGAGGATCTGGTGGCTCATCTCGTCAACCTCACGGGTGGAGGAGCGGACTACAGCTTCGAATGCATCGGCAACGTCGACATCATGCGTCAGGCGCTCGAGTGCTGCCATCGCGGCTGGGGAGTGTCGGTGATCATCGGCGTCGCGGGCGCCGGAAAAGTCATCCAGACCCGGCCCTTCCAGCTGGTGACCGGCCGGGTGTGGAAGGGCTCCGCGTTCGGCGGCGCCCGCGGACGCACCGATGTGCCGAAGATCGTGGACTGGTACATGAACGGCAAGATCAATATCGACGACTTGATCACGCACCAGATGCCGCTCGAGAAAATCAACGACGCGTTCGACCTGATGCACCAGGGCGAGTCGATACGCAGCGTCGCGGTCTTTTAACCAAAGAGGAATAGGCCGGGCCTACGCTACTGCATGCCCTCGAACAGCGCCTTCGCCCGAGCGATGCGTTCGAGCACGGCGCGCTTTTCGGCGGCGTTGTTCCAATCCGGATAGCGCGAGGCGGATTCGGTCAGCCGGTCCGTCCAAGCCGCGAAATACCGGGCGTCCTCGGGCGAGCGCGGTGCCGCGCCGCCGACGGATAGGTAGATGGGGCTGGTGGTGGCGTACACGTAATTATCCATTACCTCATCGCGTGCCGAATCGCTGGACGCGCGCAACAGGCACCAGCCGGTCGAGTTCACCGGAATGTCGCCCTCGACGTCGAGGCGGTCGAGGGGAGCGCCTGTGACCAACGAACGCACCACGCGGCCGTTGCACACCAAATCCAGATGATCGACCGCGACTATCGATCGCAGGTGCGCCGAGAAGGTAACTCGCGGCTGCGCGGCCGCGAATTTCAATTCATCGCCCACGCCGGCGCCGCCGAGGGTCAAGCCCAACAAGGGCCCGTTGGTCGCAAAGCTGCGGCCGCGCTTCAGGCCCTCCAACCACTCCGCCACGCCGACCTCGCCCGGCACCCGGACGTAGGTACGGTTCATGCCCACCGGTCCGCGCAGAGAGGCGAAATTCGCCATTGCATCCGTGCCGCCGGCCGCCGGAATCCGAAACCCCAGGTTCAGCAGGCGGTACCACACCCCGGCGGTGGCGCGATGGTCGCTGAAGCCCAGGATCTCCATGTAATCAACCTTGCCGAGAGCAACATCGACCGGCAGCTCATGGGTCAGCGACTCAGCGGGCTTGGTGATCGGCTCGGGCGGATCATCGAAGGGATGCACGTAACCCACCAGCGCGCCGCGCGCGTGGGCCATGTCCGCCACGTCCGCATTCATGGGATACAGGCTCGATGCGGCGGTGTCGGGATAACCTGCGTAGCCCGGCAAGATGATGCCGCCGGCGATGTCGAGCAATCCCAGATGCCCCCAGTAGCTGGTGTGATATTCCTGCCCGTGCACGATGAGGGCGTTCGGCAGCGACGCCGGATCCCGCTGCAGACCGCTGTAGGCGATGTCGGGAAAGCGCTGCTCCTTGTTGACGATCAGCGCATGCACCATCCCCAAGTTCTCCGCGAGTGCCTGGGTTGCAAGATGCGCCGGAGTATTGCGGTAAGTGCCTCCGTAGTTCATGTGCACATGGACGTCCGCGCTCGCCCAATGCCCCGCCGCGGGGACCGCCCAGGCGCCGTCATCCAGATTCACCGCGACCTGAACCGTGCGATCAGCGAGCGCCGCCACCTGCCGCCGCTCGATTCTGCGCTCGAGCCCATGCGCGATCTGCACGCTCGTCACACCGGCGGGCACGTCGATCGACACCTCTCCCTGCGCGTGAAAATAATGCGCCTCGAAGGGCCTTAAGCTGCGATCGAAACCATCGTCCGCATGAATCCATGCGCCGGACGGCGCATAGAAGCGGCCGGCCGAATCGGTGAGGCTGACCCGCGCCCACGCCGGATGGCCCTCTGCATCCTTAATGGTGAGGTTGAGGTGCGCCATCGGATGAAGGTAGCGGCGCTCCGCCGCGGGCAGTGCCTGCGTAAGGCCTCCCGGGACCCCGATGAGATCGATTTCCGTGCTGCCGCTCTGGTTCGAGATGAAGGCGATGCGCGTCCCGTCCGGCGACCAGCGCGGATAGGTCATGTCCCAATCGCCGTAGGCGATCGGAAAGGCATCCCCGCCGCCCGCAGGCAGCAGCCACAGGTTGTGCCAGACGCGCCCGAGGTAGGAGCTGTACACCAGCCGCGAACCGTCCGGAGAGACGTCGGGCCGCGCCCTCCAGTTGGTTTCCTCGGCGTGAAATTCGCGCGCGCCGCCGTCCGCTGTGGCGCCGGGCGCCGCAACCCCGTTGGGCGCCGCGGTGGTGCGCCAGAATCCGCCGGTGCCGTAGATGTGATTGCGGTTCGAGACGTAGATGACGTCGCGGCCGTCGCGGGTCCACACCGGGTTGATTTCGTGGTCGAACGGACTGTAGTAATAGCGCGGCAGGTCGCTCTTGTGCTCGCCGGTCAGGCGCCGCATGTTCGAGAGCTTGCCGCCGCCGAAATCGGCGGTGAACACGTGAAAGCGCTTGTTGTACAGGGTCGAGGTGAACACGATGCGCTTGCCGTCGGGTGAGAATCGCGGCTCGGTGTTCACCGCGCCGTTCTGTGTGAGGGGTTGGGTCGCTCCGCTCTGCACATCGAGAAGCCACAGCTCGACGGCGTCATTCCGATAGGAGCAATAGATCACCCAGCGCCCGTCCGGCGACCAATCCGGCTGGTAGTCATAAGCGCTCGCCGCGGTGAGCTGTCGCGCGAAGCTTTCCCCGAGCCTCTGCCGCCACAGGGAGCCCGCCATGGCATAGATCAATTCCTTCGAATCGGGCGCCCAGGCGAGGCTCGAAGGCCCGCCGGTCAACTGCGGCAGGTACATCTCCCGGTAGTAATAGGGGTGCGGCAGATCGATCTGCCCGAGCACCGGCGCCCGCTCGGCCTGCGCCGCGACGCACGCCAAAAATCCGGCCAGCACCAAGGCGTGAGTCAAGACCTTCATTTGCATGGGTACCTCGCGGCAAAGAGTTGCCGCACTCGGGCCGCGCGCGACGACCAGCGCCGCAAACCAGCGCGCGCAGCCGATCAGCGCAGCCCATCGCGCCAAGCGGACCGAATGGCCCGCTTGGCGCATCGAGGTCAGAACTTCTGCCCGAACTGGATCGCGAAGGTGCGCGGCTGCGCGGGGATGACGTACGGTTGATTTACGGCCGACGGAGCCGCCTGCGTAAAGCGCGACAGCTGCGCCAGCCTATTGGCCGCGTTGGTCACGATCAGCTGGACAGTCATATTGTCGTGGGTCGCCCCGCCGAACAAATCGAGCAGGCCGTAGGCCGGTTGTGTGCCGAAAATTTGTGCCTGATCCAGGCGAAGGTTCGATGTCGACTTGGATTGATACACGAACGAGGCTTGACCGAACGGCTTCCAACCCTTGATCTCGTCGAAGCTGTAGCGACCGATCACATTGCCCTTGAACTTCGGCGTGATCGGCAGATTGGTGCCGTTCGGGGCCTGGGGACCGATCAAATTCGGAATGAACGCCTGCGTCGTCACCTGATTCGGGCAGTGGGTCACGCCTTGAACGCCGCAATAATCCTGCGTGAGCCGCGGATTCAAGAAGGTGAAATTAGTGCTCAGGGTGAGTGCGTTGGTCGCCTGCCATTCGATCTCGTTCTCCATGCCCTTGATGGTCGCGTTGCCGCCGTTCGCGATGATGGTGACGCTGTTCAGCCCGAGAAACGAGAACTGGAAATCATTCCAGTCTTCCCAGAAAACCGCAGCGTTCCAACGCAGCCGGTGATCGAACCATTGCGTCTTCCAGCCGACCTCGTAGTTCTTCAGGTAATCGGTCTGGTAGGGACCGATGCCCGCCTGGGCGGTGCGGTTGACGCCGCCCGGACGGAAGCCCTTGGAGAAAGTCGCGTAGAGCAGTTTGTCGGGCGTGATTTTGTAGGTGAGATTCAAGCGCGGCACGTTGCCGCTGCCGGTTACCCGATTGTCGAGGTTCGTACACGGCGCGAACGGGGTCGAGGCCGGCGCGAAGCAGCGCGATTCGCCCGACCCGCTGGAAGAATACGCCTTCGAGTAGCCGAAGAAACCGTGCAGTGTGTTGTCGTAGGTGTAGTAACGCAGACCGCCGTTCAGCGACCACTGCGAATTGATGTCCCAGGTCACCTGGGTGAAGGCCGCCTGGTCGCGATCGACGCGCTGCTGGTCGGTGAGCCAGATGGTGTTGCCGAGCGTCGGAATCGAGAGCGCTTGGTTGAAACCGTCCGGGTTGGGCGTTGCCGAATTGAGCGTACCGTAGGGATTGGTGAAACCATACCCCGGCATCACATATTGCTCCCAAATATCATGCTGCTGGCGCTGAATGAACACGCCGACTATGGCGTGCACCGGCAGATCCTGCGGCGTGGCGAGTCGCACCTCGTTGCTCCATTTCTGAAAGTATCCCTTGGTGACCACGATCTGCTGCGGCATGATCGGTTTGCCCTTGGCATCCGTCCAAGACGCTCCCGACCCGTAGACGCGGTCATAGAACTCCGAATAGTCGCTGTAGTCCGCGATCGAGTGAATGGTGCGCTTCATGAAGGCGCCCGCGTAGGTGAGATCGAAATCGCTGATCTTGCCTTCGACCGTCAATGCCGACTGGGTGAAGGTATCGTTGGAACTCTCGGGACCGAAATGCGTGATCTGAAATTTACCAACCGCAGGGTCGAAGCCGAAAAAGCCCTCGGTGGAGGTCCCCTGGGCCATGACGCTCGGCGTCACGGTCCAATTTTCGTTGACATCGATCTTGAGCGCTATGCGGCCGCCCTTGGTGTCCACGGTATTGTAATTGTTGGCCACGTAAGCCGCATTGCTGATGGATCCGGCACCGATGGGAGCAACCGGCGGGCACCCGACCACGTTCGCCGAACTCGGATAATTAGGCCCTGGCTGAACGGATCCAGCAGCATTAATGGTATGAGAAGGGCCAGCGCTGTACCAATTGCCGCCGGGATTACCTGACCAAACCGGGAAGGTGCGCACGCCGTTGACGATGCAGGCTTTCTTGTTGGTGCCCGCGACGTTGTCGATATAGCCGCCCTCCTTCTCGTAGTAGCCGACCAAGCGAACCGCCGCGATAGAGGTAATCGGTATGTTGACGTAGGCCTCGCCCGTATAGCCGTTGCCGCCGTTGTCGATCTTGTTGCCCTGCACGTCGTAGCTCGCCGAGAACGCGGTGGGATCCGGCTTGTTGGTGAGGATGCGCACCGTGCCCGCTTCCGAACTCGCACCGTAGAGAGTCCCCTGAGGACCCTGCAGCACCTCGATCCGTTGGATGTCGTACAGATGAATGTCCGGCGTGCCGTCGATGGTCGTTACCGGCTGCTCGTCGAAATAGGTCCCAACGCTCGGCTGCGATCCGCTGTGATTCTCGTTGGCGCCGCTCACCACGCCGCGCATGTAGATGTGCGAGCTGCCCGGCTGACCATTGCCGCCCTGGCCCTGGCCGCGCGAGTAGGAGATGCTGGGCGAGTACTTCACATAACCATCCAGGCCGCCGACGTCCAATTGGGCGAGCTGCGTGCCGGAAAGCACTTGGATGCTGATCGGCACGTTTTGCAGGTTCTCGACACGCCTCTGAGCCGTGACCACGACCTCTTCGAGCGTGGTGTCGGACTCGGCGGCGGCGTGAGCCGCGGGAACCCCGCCGGCCAGAATCGCCGAAATGGCCGAGGCGAGCGGTAACTGGCGCAGCGCGTGTTGACGATGATCGCGCGGGCGGCCGGCGACGTTTGAGCGTTGAGCCCCTGTGGTGTTTCGGTTACGAGTCATTGTTCCCTTGCCCCCTGCGGTTTTTTAATCGACATATCCCAATCTTCAAGACGCCGATGCAAAATCCGGCACGGCCGGATAACGGTCCAATACCGCACCCAGCGCCTGTTTCAACGGCCCGAGCCAAGGCTCGTAATGCCGCCAGCGGTCCATGCCCTCACGGAATATGGGCCGCCGCACCTGTTCGGAACTCGCGGTGCGCACCGCCCGCTCGTTCTCGTAAAACCTAAGGCACCGCTCCTCGAACGGCAGTGCGCAGTACGCGAGGAGCCGGCGAACCTCTGCCTCCGTGTCCTCGATCATGGACTCGTAGAATACACGATGTACGCGGCCCGGCAGCACCCGATCGACATGCCTCATCAGGTCGACGTAGTCATGATAATAGCGCCCAAGATCGGCGAGGTCGTAGGAAAAACCCTGGCCGCGGGCGAAATGCTGCTTGAAGGCCGAGAAGCAGCAGCCGAGCGGATGCCGGCGGGCGTCGATGATCCGGGCGTTAGGCAAAATGAGCTGTATCAGCCCCACGTACAGCCAATTACTGGGCATCTTATCGATGAAGAAAGGCGCCCCGGTCTTGCGATAGACGCAAGTCGACTCGAGATACCGTTCGCCCAGGGCGGTAAGCTCCTTAAGCTCGAGCGCCGCGACCGCCTCGAAAAAGGGCGCCTCATGCTCGCCCTCATGCCGCCCGGCGAGCTCGCGCGCGATTTGCGGCAGATCCGGCAGCTCCATGGTGCCCTCGACCAGAGAATGGCTCGCGAGAATCTGCTCGAGCAGCGTGGAGCCCGCTCTCGGCAGGCCGATGATGAAAATGGGTTCCGCCGATGGCGCGCCCGCCGCCCTGCGCTTCTCGAAGAACTCGGCGGTGTATTGCGCCTTGCAGCGGCTCACGTATCGAGTCTCCTGATCGGCGCTATAGGGGTGCTGCTTTCTGCGGATGGCGTTGCCCGCGCTGTAGTGGGCGAATGATTCCTCGTAGGACCCCTGGTCCTCGAGCGCCTTGCCGAGCGCGAACTCGAAATGCAGGCGGTCGTCGTCCGCAAGTCCGGTCCGCCCGAGAGCGTTGATGATGGCATGTCGGTCGGACTCGGCGAAGCGAAACGTCTTGAGATTGGCGAGACTCCAATAGGCCTCGCCCAAGTTGGGCTCCATCCCGATGGCGCGCCGGTAGGCGGCGATGCTGTCCTCCTGACGGCCCGCCGTCTTCAGGCAATGGCCGTAGCTCATCCAAACCTTGGGCTGGTGCGGATGCTGCGCCAATACCGTTTCGTAAATCTTGATCGAATCCTCGGAATCGCCGAGGTGAGCGAGAATCGCCGCTTTGAGATTCAAATAACTGGGATTACGCGGCTCCTTCGCGAGCAGCCGCTCCACCTGCGGCAAAGCCGCCGCCTGCTTGCTCTGGCGGTTGAGCACGATGGCGTAGTTGTGGCGCGCCGCGTCGAAACTCGGGGCAAGCTCCAGACAGCGCTCGAGGAGCTCCTGCGCATCCCGGTACCGGCGCAGCCGCCCCGCGACCTCCGCCAACATGCGCAGCGCCGCCACATCGGTGGAGTGGGCGCCGAGATGCTCCCGCAAGTGCGCTTCGGCGAGCGGCAGATTGTTGTCGATGAGCGCCGCGGCGGCTTCCATCAGCCGCGGATCCCGGGTCGCCGCCTTGAGGTAGTGCGCCCTCGCCTGATCGGCGCCGGAGGTGTCACCCTCGGCGTCGAGAGTGTCGGCGAGCAATCGCCAGCCGTCGGGCGAGCCGGGCTGCAGCTCGACGGAACGGCGCAGGGCCGCCACCGCCGCGCGGCCACGGCCGGCTTCGCCCCGCGCGATACCGAGCTCGAGGTACACGGGAGCGGAGCGCGGCTGCTCCTGTGCCAAAGGTTCCAGAATATCGAGGGCCGCCTGCGCGCGGCCGGCCGCGCGCTGCGCCGCGCCCAAGATCAGGCGCGCGAGCGGATGACCCGGGGATACGCCAAGGATTTCGCGCGCCTGTTCGGCGGCGAGTTCGGGACTCTTCTCGAGCAACCGCTTGGCATGGGCAAGCGCTTGGTCGATCGAGCCAACAGGCTGTGAAACGCTATTCAACAGAGCATCCTGTCCATCCCCAATCTTGTCGTCGGGTTATGAGAAGCGCGTTCCCGGGCTTTGTCAATCAGCGGAAGCCGCAGCCTGCGCGGCACCGAAGCGCCGCGTCCCGATAAACGGCCCCGGCTTGAAGCTCAAGAACGGGTTGCCGCTGAAGCCGACCATAACCGACCCGTCGTGCGACATCGCCTGGGGCCGGGCCGGATCGGCATCGCCCGGGAGCGGCTGCACGATCTGCAGGGCCTTCCCCTGGGCTGCCCGGTGGAAGCCTTGCTGCGGATAGTAGAGGTTGTTGACGTAGTTCGAAAGCGTTGCGCCGCCGGTCAGCAGGCCGAGAAAGGCCGCCATCCCAACGCGAATTGGGTTTCTAATCGATCTTATGGATTCCCTGCTGAATTTGATGCTTTTTTATCGGCTTGATTGCCGGCGCATCGGGCCTGGTACTGCCCCACGAACCGGAAGTTCAATCGCAACATGATAATGGAACGATCAACGTGCCAAAGGTGCATTTGACTTGGCGCGCCATTGCGGTCTACCGTCACTGGGAAATTACCTTAAGAGAGTTGTCGATACATCAATCGGAAGGAGTTTGTCGTGAATTTGAAAGGCAGCAAGACGGAGAAGAATTTGAAGGATGCCTTTGCCGGCGAATCGCAGGCAAATCGGCGCTATTTGTACTTCGCGGCCAAGGCGGACGTCGAAGGCTTCAACGACGTGTCGGCGGTGTTTCGTTCCACTGCGGAGGGCGAAACCGGCCACGCCCATGGTCATTTGGAATATTTGGAAGCGGTGGGCGACCCGGCCACCGGATTGCCGATCGGCGCGACCTCGCTGAATTTGAAGGCGGCCATCGCCGGCGAGACGCACGAATACACCGACATGTATCCGGGCATGGCGAAGAGCGCCCGCGAGGAAGGGTTCAACGAGATAGCCGATTGGTTCGAGACCCTGGCCAAGGCTGAACGGTCCCACGCCAATCGCTTTCAAAAAGCGCTGGATAACCTTTAACCCCGGCGCTCATTCCTCTACTTCGCCCCCACCGGGCGATGCAAGCTGAGCGGGCTCCGATGAGGGAGCCCGCTTTTTCGCCTGGGAGATACCGTGTCGGACGCAGAGATCAAGAAAGACCGCGAAGGCAGTCTCGAGGCGCCCACGCGCCATGCCCCGGGCT
>Ga0209048_10000204_pt1 | contig 63729 bp, 64 predicted proteins | sample FrelakmetCRP12CR_FD_187146 | JGI IMG/M metagenome (GOLD analysis project Ga0209048, IMG submission 187146) | Freshwater lake sediment microbial communities from the University of Notre Dame, USA, for methane emissions studies - CRP12 CR (SPAdes)... | ecosystem: Environmental > Aquatic >...
AGTGGAGGTGAGGGGACTTGAACCCCTGACTTCTACGATGCGAACGTAGCGCTCTACCAGGCTGAGCTACACCCCCGCGGGAGGCGCAGGTTAGCACCGGCCACGGCACGCTCCGCCGCTTCGGGCGGCGAGCACTCAGCCGTCGCGGCGCAGTTCGAGGCCGTCGATGCTGTGCTGGAGCCGGGTCGCCACGATCGTCGTGGTGAGGTCGCCCCGAGTGCGTTCCAGCACGGCGCGCAGCGCATCGGTGGTGCGGCGCAAGCCGCCGGTGACTCCGTCGGGATAGTCCACCGTCACGAGCATCGAGTACACATCGTCCATCACGGCGACGAGCTCCTCGGCCCGCTCGAGCCGGCCATCGCGCAGGCAATCAAGCGTGTGGCGACGCAGTTCGCTCGCGGCTTCAGCGAGGCCATTGAGATACGCGGCGGCCGAGACACCGAGCGCATCCATTGTCGGCAAGGGCGAATCGGCCACGAACGCCAGCGTCATGTTCGCCTCGACGAGCTCCTTGATCGCATCGGGCAGCGCGCCCGTGACGCGAAGCTCGGGATGCGAATGCAACGCGTCGTCGGCCTCGGCCAGCGCGGCGGCGCCTTCGGCGATCAGCGAACGCGCCGTCTCGAGCTCACCGCGATGTGTCGCGCGGATCGAGGCCGCGCTCGACTGGATGATGCGACGGGCGCTCGTGAGCGTGACTTCGCGGGCACGATGCTTGGCATCGATCGCGTCCCGAGCCACGCGGCCGGCATCGGCGATCGACTCGGAGTAGTCCACTCCGGTGCGCTACGAGTTGGCCGTACGACGCAGTTGCGCGAGCTGCGGGGCCACGGAGCGCGGCAGGTAGTGCACCTTGGCGTGACGCTCCATCGCGAGGTGCTTGAAGTGCAACAGCAGCGCGACGTACGTGAAGAGCAACACGTCGGCGAGGACGTGCAGCATCCACATCATCGTGACACCCGAGACCACCGCGAGCAGGAACGACGCGCCGGCCGCCGACAGCAGGCCGACGAGCACGTCGCGGCGACGGCGTTGCAGCGGCGTCATGGCGCCGACGGGATGTGCGACGCGGGGACGCGGGGTGCCGGGCAGCGCGTGCACGGCCGGCGGCGCGATCGCGCGCAACGGCGCCGGTCGGCGGAAGGCGTGCCCGCCCGTCCTGCCGATGACACCGAGCCGGTAGCGGAAGTCGCCGATCGAGTCCGCTCGATGCCCTTCGGCACGCGACCGGAACATATGGACCAGCACTGCCGCCCACAGCAGTCCGAGAAAAAGCAACCAGAGAATGAGCAAAGCTCCTCGACGCTTTCTGTGTCGCGGAAGCTAACAAGGAATGAACGTCAGGTGGTGGACCCTCCGCTCGCGAACCAATGAAAACGGGCTCCGCGGGGCCCCGTCAAACGCAAGATACGAACGCCCGTTCGCTTCTCCGGCGTTTCGCAGGGTGTCACCTGGGGAGACGACGCAGGGTGAAAGTTGGTCCACGCGTCCGAATTCGACGGGTTTCCCGGCTCCGGCGTTACAGACCCAGCGCGTCGTCGTCGAGGTCGGGTGCACGCCGGTACATGCCCGAGCGCCCACCCGTCTTCTCCCACAGCGCGAGCTCGCCGACGGTCATCGAGCGATCGACCGACTTGCACATGTCGTAGATGGTCAGCGCCGCGATCGAACACGCCGTGAGCGCCTCCATCTCGACACCGGTGCGGTCCACGGTGTCGACCTGGGCCTCGACTTCGACGTAGCTGTCTTCGATACGGAAGTTCACGAACACGGAGCCCACGAGCAGCGGATGGCACAACGGCAACAAGTGGGGCGTCTGCTTGGCGGCCTGGATCCCCGCAACGCGGGCCACCGCGAACACGTCGCCCTTGCTGATGGCGCCGGTGGCGATCTTCGACGCGGTGTCCGACTCCATGTGGACCCGGCATCGCGCGACGGCCCGGCGGTGCGTTGCGTCCTTGGACGTGACGTCGACCATGCGGGCCCGGCCGAGGGGATCGAGATGCGTGAACTCCGAAGGCATCGCTTTAGTGTAGGAGCCCGCGGCGTCCAGAACGCGCGACGGTGACCGAGTGGGAGCCGGGCCCCTCCGGACCGGCCGGGCGCCGGGCAGCCAGCCGGTAGCGTGACCCCTACCGGAGCCGGCCGGTCTCCATGCCGGAGTCGCGGGGGAAGCGATGACCGAACGAATGCCAGTCAGGGAGTACGAGCGGGAGCTCCAGAAGCTGCAAATCGAGCTGGCCAAGATGCAGCATTGGATCCAGCACTCGGGCGCGAAGGTCGTCGTGATCTTCGAAGGCCGTGACGCCGCGGGCAAGGGCGGCACGATCCGGCGGATCACCGAGCGCCTCAATCCCCGTGTGTGCCGAATCGTCGCGCTGCCCGCGCCGACCAACCGCGAGCACACGCAGTGGTACTTCCAGCGCTACGTCGCGCATCTCCCGGCGGCCGGTGAGATGGTGTTGTTCGATCGGAGTTGGTACAACCGCGCGGGCGTCGAGAAGGTGATGAGGTTCTGCACCGACGGCGAGTACGAGGAGTTCCTGCGTTCGTGCCCCGAGTTCGAGCGCATGCTCGTGCGCTCCGGGATCCAGCTCATCAAGTACTGGTTCTCGGTCAGCGATGAAGAGCAGGAACGGCGCTTCGCGCAACGACTCAAGGATCCCACCCGCCGCTGGAAGCTCTCACCGATGGACCTCGAGAGCCGGCTGCGCTGGGTCGAGTACTCGATGGCGAAGGACGAGATGTTCGCCCACACCGACATCAAACAGGCCCCGTGGTACGTCGTCGAGTCGGACGACAAGCGCGCCGCGCGTTTGAACTGCATCCATCATCTCCTGAACTCCATCTCGTACTCCGAGGTCGCGGACGAACCGCTGGCCCTGCCCGATCGTCCGAGCGGCCATGGCTATGTGCGGCCACCGATCGAGGACCAGACGTTCGTTCCACACGTCTATGGCAGCTGAACGGCGCCTACCGCTTTGGGCGGCCCCCGCACTCGACGCTCTGGGTCTCGTGCTCTTCGTCGCGATCGGCCGGCGCCAGCACCACATCCATGCGGGATCGCAGGAGTTCTGGACGACACTGTGGCCGTTCCTCGCCGGATGGTTCGGCGTGGCTGTGATCATGCGATTGTACTCGGCTCCGTTGTCGTGGCGACGGGCGATTCCCACGTGGCTGCTCGCGCTGCCCGTCGCGATCTGGCTGCGCGTCGCGCTCACCGATCACGTGTTCTTCCTCAGCTTTGCGCTGGTCGCGACGGCTTTCGTCGGCCTCATGTTGTTGGGGTGGCGCGCGGTCGCCGGGTGGTGGCTGTCCCGACGCGAGCGCCGCTCAGCCGCCGATCTGGCTCATTGACCGCGGCGGGCGCACGAAGGTCACCTGCCCGATGCCGTGGCCGGCCCACTTCCCCGCCACCGCGGTCTCGATGGCCGCGGCAAGATCGTCGTCGGTGGCACCCGAACGCACGAGCGCGCGCAGATCGAGCTCGTCGACGGCGAAGAGACAGGTGCGAAACCGCCCTTCGGCCGTGAGACGTACGCGGTCGCAACTGCCGCAGAACGGTTGCGTCACGCTCGCGATCACGCCGACGTCACCGCCACCGTCCGCGTACCGGAACAGCTCCGCCGGTTCGATGTGTGACAGCTCGACGGGCGACGACTCGTCCGGTGACCGCTCGAGCGGGAACACGGCGTCGATCGCCTCGAGGATCTCCGACGCCGGAACGACCTGGTCGCGCGACCACGCCCCGTCGGCGTCGAGCGGCATGAACTCGATGAAGCGCATGCCGACGCCGCGGTCGCGGCCGAACGCGGCGAGATCGACGACTTCGTGATCGTTGACCCCGCGCATCACCACCGCGTTGATCTTCACCGGATCGAGCCCGGCCGCGATCGCGGCGTCGATGCCACACAGCACGCGATCCAGCTCGTCGCGACGGGTCAGCGCGGCGAACACGTCGGGGCGCAGCGAATCCAACGACACGTTCACCCGGTGCAGCCCCGCCCGGGCCAGCTCGCCCGCGAGTCCGGGGAGCAGCACTCCGTTCGTCGTGATCGACAGGTCCACGCCCAGGGGTGCGAGCATCTCGACGAGCCGGGGCACGTGCGCTCGCACCAGCGGCTCCCCGCCGGTGATCCGGACCGACTCGATACCGAACCACGCCACGGCCACCGAAGCGATCCGGGTCAGCTCCTCGTACGTCAGCAGGTCTTCCCGCGGCAGCCACGGCAGGCCTTCCTCCGGCATGCAGTACGTGCACCGGAAGTTGCAGCGGTCCGTGATCGACAGGCGCAGGTCCGTGACCCGGCGTCCGAACGAGTCGACGAGCGGACGCGGCGTTGGCGGCATGCCGTCAGCGTACGCGGGATCGCAATCCCCCGTTCTTTCGATGTCTCACCGCCCAGAACCGGGTCAAACATCGAAAGTTCGGAAAAGGGTTGCGGAATACCACTCTCCGTGGTATAAATACCTCGTACCGTAAACCGCCGGGCGAGCGGAACTGCCAGGGAGGCAGAAAAGCTCGTGGCAATCGGTGGCCACAGCGTCGGCAGCGCTGCGGGCCCCACCGGGGAGGCCTTGAGCCGTCAGCAGAAGATGGTCGCTGCGCTGACGGGGAGCCAGAGCGAACCCGCCCCCGGGAGCCACGGGATTCCCTTTCGGGAATCCGAGCTCTCACCGAAGGATCGGCTCCTGCTCGACCGCTCGCTTCGACGCGAACATCATCGCGAGCCGGCCTCCGATCGGCGCGAACACGGCACCCGAGCTCCGAAAGATCGTCCCCTCGCCGGTCGTCCCCTCGCCGGTCGTCTGCACGACGAGTCCACCGAGCGCCGCGTCGACGACCACGGGCCGGCGGTTCGCGTGATCCTGTCACCGAGATTCGACACCGCGGTGGCGAGCCGCGACATCCGGTACGACGCACCGAGGCGGGGACGCACGGTTGATGCCGACATGAGTGTGTCATCCTGACGAAAATGCTCTCCTTGGTGAACTGTCGGGCACAGAGCCCGTTTAGGCTGGCGCCCCGATGAAGGCGCTCCGTGCTCTCACCGCCGTTCTCACCGTCGGTGCGACCGGCACGTTGATCCTGATCGCGTTCGCCGCGCCCGCGGCATCACAGGCGGTGCCCTCGCTGGTGGTCGAAGCCTCGGCCGTGGGTGGTGGCGGCACCTTCTCGTTCCTCGTGAGCTGTGCCTCGCCGCCCGCCCCCCTCGAAGGGATCGCCACCGCGTCCACGACGCTCGAACGGCCCCGCATCGACGTCGCCGCCGGCACGACGGGCCGCATCGTGCTCACTCCGAGCGACGGGGCAACGTGCACGGTGCTCGAGGAGAACGCCGGCGGGGGCAGCCTCTCCTCGACGGCGGGTGGTGCACCGGTGCGCGATGTGCAGGGCGCGCCGCTGGGGGAAACGGTCCCGATCCACGCCGGGTCAACGGCGACCGTGAGCTTCACGAACAACTTCGTCGCCGTGCAGGACGCGAGGGTCACGCGCGCCACGCAACGGAAGTCCCGGCGGGCGGAGCTCCCGCGAACCGGTACCGAGAATGCTGTGCTCGTGGTGATGGCCGGGGCCATGGTGCTCGCCGGTGTCGCGATGTCCGGCGGCGCGCATCGCTCCCGCGATGTCCGGTCGCGCGCATCGCTTCGGGCGGATGCCTCAGTGATCGCAGGGCCCGTCGAGGCGCAGCACCGCAACGGGGTCGCCGGCGTGAACACCCGGACCGTCGGGTAGGCGCGCCAGCCCGTTCGCATGGGCGGTGGCCGCAAGGGCGTTGCTCGCCTGCGCACCGACGCTCGAGACACGGAACGATCCGTCGGCGTACTCGATCCGGACCCGGTCGAGATGCAGCTTGCCGTCGGGCGCGCGCACGAAGTCGTGCTCGGCGATCCCCATGACCTCCGAACGGAACCGCAGCCGGTGGCCCGTCATCGCGCGCAGCGCCGGGCGGGCGAAGAGCTCGAAGCTCACGAGGGACGAGACCGGGTTCCCCGGGAGCCCGAACACCGGCACGCGGTCGAGCAGGCCGAACGCGAGGGGCTTGGCGGGCCTGATCGCCACCTGCCACCATCGCATCGACGCGATCCGGCCGAGCACGGCCTTCACCACGTCGTAGTCGCCCACCGAGACGCCTCCGCTGGTGACGATCGCGTCGCACGACGACGCCGCCTCGCGCAGCGTCGCTTCCAGCACCGCTTCGTCGTCCCGAACGTGACCAAGGTCGAGGGCATCACAACCAGACTCGGCAACGAGTGCGAGCAACATCGGCCGGTTCGAGTCCCGGATCTCCCCCGGCGCCAACTCCCGCGCCGTGTCGACCAACTCGTCGCCGGTCGAGAGCACACCGACGCGCGCCCGGGGAATCACCGGGAGATCCTGGCAGCCAATACTCGCCAGCACACCGACGTGGGCCGGCCCGAGCTCGCTCCCGCGGGCGAAGACGAGGTCCCCCGCTTCGATATCGCCGCCCGCGCGGCGGACGTGGTCGCCCACCGACGCCGCGTGTTCCACGAACACGCCGTCGCCGACGCCCGCGTCGTCGCGACGGGTGCGCTCGACCATCACGATCGCGTCGGCGCCCTCGGGCATCGGCGCGCCGGTCATGATCCGGATCGCCTCACCGACTCCCACCGCAACCGTTGGCGCCCGGCCCGCCGGGAGCTCACCGATGACCGCGAGGCGAACGGGCGTCGGCGGCCCCGCCCGGGCTGTATCCGAGGCGCGGACGGCGTAGCCGTCCATCGCGCTGTTGGCGAAGGGCGGTACCGCGTCCGTTGCGGCGATGTCTTCGGCGAGGACCAGACCGGCACTCTGCGCGCTCGGCACCCGAATTGGATCGAGCTCGACGATGGATCCGAGGATCTCGCGCTGTACTTCGGGAAGTGAAATCACGCCGCGGCGGTCAGATGAGCCCGCGGCGGCGTACGAGGTCGGCGATGAACGCCGACAGCTCGGGGCCGAGGTCCGGACGGTCGAGCGCAAGCTCGATGTTGGCCCGGAGGAAGTCGATCTTCTGCCCGATGTCGTAGCGGCCTTCCTCGAACGTCCGGCCGTAGATCGACTGCGAGTCCAACAGCAATCCGATGGCGTCGGTGAGCTGGAGTTCGCCGCCCGCACCGGGCGTGATCGCGTCGAGGGCGTCGAAGATCTCCGGGGTGAACACGTACCGGCCGATCACCGCAAGGTTCGAGGGCGCATCGGCGACCGCCGGCTTCTCGACGATCGACTCCACGCGCACCAAGGAGTCCTCGACGGGCGTCGCCGCCGCACAGCCGTACGCGGAGATCTGGTCCGGCGGCACCGCTTTCAACGCGAGGACCGACTGCCCGAAGCGGCCGTAGACGTCGAGCATGGAGCACAACAGATGAGACTCGTCGACCATGATGTCGTCGCCGAGCAGCACCGCGAACGGCTCCGAGCCAACGTGCTGCCGTGCCACCGACACGGCGTGGCCGAGACCAAGCGGATCACGCTGGCGGATGTAGTGGATGTCGGCCATCTCCGACACCACCTGCACCTCCTTCAGGAGGTCGTGCTTGTTCCCCTGCTCGAGGTAGAACTCGAGCTCGAAGTTGCGATCGAAGTGGTCCTCGATCGCCCGCTTGCCCCGGCCCGTGATGATCAGGATGTCCGTGAGACCGGCGCGCACCGCCTCTTCGACCACGTACTGGATCGACGGCTTGTCCACGACGGGCAGCATCTCCTTGGGCTGGCTCTTGGTCGCGGGGAGGAAACGCGTCCCGAGACCGGCCGCCGGAATCACTGCCTTTCGCACTCGCTCCATGGTTCTCCTCGCCGGATTTTCGCGTCTCAACGCTAGCGCCCCCGGGAGACGCCGTGAACCACGGCTCTCCGGGCCGCGCCCGCGCCCCGGCTGCTCAGGAACCGTCCGGATCGTCGGGAACCGCGGGACCGAGATCCGACCCACCGGCGGAGCCGAGGGTGTGTTCTTCCCCCCGCACCAGTCGACGAAGGTTCTGCGCATGCCGGGCGATCACGAGCAGCGCCAGCAACGAGATCGCGACGACCTCCGCGACCGGGAAGCCGGCGACGGCCACGAGCACGGGAAACAGCACCGCGACCACGAGCGACGCCACGGACGCCTTCCGGAGCACGCGGGCGATCAGGATCCAGACCACCGCGAGTGCCAGCGCGATCCACGGGAACAAGACGGTGAGCACACCGGCGCCGGTGGCCACCCCCTTGCCGCCCCGGAAGCGGCGGGTGACCGGAAGCATGTGACCGAGGATGGCCGCGAGACCGAGCACGTAGGCCGAGGATCGCCCACCCACGGCCAGACCCACGCCGGTGGGTACGGCTCCCTTGGCGAAGTCGGCGAACAGCACCAGCATCCCCGCCCGCCAGCCGGCAATGCGGATGACGTTCGACGCCCCGGGGTTGCCCGACCCTTCGGTGAGCACGTCGTGACCGGAGGCCCGGGCCACGAGCTGCGCGCTCGGGAAGGTCCCCAACAGATACGCCACCGGTGTCAATACGGCGACCCAAACCGTCACGCGCCGCTCCTCAGCCGCTGCCGTCCGGCATTGACGCGCCCATTGTGGCCCGTGAAACGAACGAGGAGCGCTTCCGGTAACATTTAGCAGTCCTGGTCTTCGAGTGCTAAGAGCGTCCGACGATAGGCGGACGCTCCATGAATACGGTGTCGTTGCTCGGCGGCAGGAAGCCACCGAGTCAGAGTCGCTCACGCGAGAACCGTGACCTATCCGAGCAACCGCTAACGAGTTGATCATGCCGACCTACCAGTACCAGTGCGCGAAATGCGGCGAGACATTCGAGCAGTGGCAGTCCATCACCGACGACGCAATGAAGAAGCACCCGGGTTGCGGCGGGAAGCTCACGAAGGTGATGGGTTCGGTGGGCATCGTGCTCAAGGGCTCGGGTTTCTACCGCACCGACAACCGCTCGTCGTCGCGGTCGACGGCGGCCAAGTCCGACACGTCGTCGTCCGAAGGTTCGAGCAGCTCGTCGTCGGATTCGGGTTCCAAGAGCCCAGACTCCAAGAGCCCAGACTCCAAAGGCTCCGACTCCAAAGGCTCCGACTCCAAGGGTTCCTCCGAGGGCAGCTCGAGCTCCTCGAACAAATCGTCCGAGGCCAAGAGCGCCTGACCCGCGACCCGGCGCGACGCGCCGAGTCGCCACTTCCACCACGCCGGTCGAACCGGTAGCCTGCAGTCACTTCCCCCCTTCCCCGTGCCGTCTCGCGCTCCGGGGAGGGAAGATGTTCCGCCGTTCGCCGCGTGCCGTCATCAGTTGGCTGGCCGCAACGGTGGTCGCCGTCGTGACCGCCACGTTCGTGGCCAACGATCTCGCCGCGATCCATCAACGGGCGCGTCGCCTCGGCGTCGAACGAACTGTCGTCGTCGCCACTCGCGACCTCACCATCGGCACGAGTGTGTCGCGCCGGTCGCTCGAGACTCGCCGCGTCCACGACGGCGTTCCCCCCGGAGCGATTGCTTCCCCGGCACGCGCCGTCGGCCGGGTCGTCGTGGTCCCGATCCTGCGCGGCGAGGTCCTCGGCGCGCGGCATCTCGCGGCTGCCGGGCGCCGCGGCCTCGACGGCGTGGTGCCGCGCGGGAGGCGCGCCGTCAGAGTCGTCGTGGACGACGGCATCCGTCCCCCCGTCGGCGGGTCCGTCGACGTGTTCGCCACGTACGACCCGTCGAAGGTCACCACCGGCAACGATCCCACCGTCGTTGTGGTCGCCGGCGCGAGGGTCGTGGGTGTCGACGACCCCGACGGCGCCTGGCCCCGCCCGTCGTCACGCCACCTCGGGGTCACGCTGCTGGCCACGCCCGAACAGGTCCGGCGGCTGGCCTTCGCGCGGGGCAACGCGGTCCTGACGCTCGCCCTGGTCCCGCCCGAAGATGCCCGAGCGGGACCCTGAATCGCCCCGGCCCCGCTCGGTGGCGGAACGGCCACCCCAACGGCCTACCATCACCGGATCCGTCGCTGAAGGGGCACACCGTTGGACCTCGCCGTCATCGCGTCAGCCATCACGTATTTCCAGGCGATCGTGATCGGACTGCTCCAGGGCGTGACCGAGCTCTTCCCGATCTCGAGCCTCGGCCACTCCGTGCTCGTCCCGGAACTGTTCGGCTGGGATTCACTCGTGAAAGGACAGGCGCAGGGCGAGTCCTTCTACCTCGCGTTCCTCGTCGGCCTGCACGTTGCCACCGCGATCGCGCTGCTGATCTTCTTCCGGCACGACTGGGTCAAGGTCATCGGTGGCTTCTTCTCGTCCATTCGAAAGCGCAAGATCGAGACGTCCGCCGAACGGATGGCCTGGCTCCTCGTCGTCGGCACGATTCCCGTCGGCATCGTCGGCCTCGCGTTCGAGCACAAGTTGCGCACCGTCTTCGCCAAGCCGATGGCCGCGGCGATCTTCCTGACCATCAACGGCGTGATCCTGCTGCTCGGCGAGCGGCTCCGACGTTCGGCGGAAGTTCGCAAGCTCGCCGCCACCCACGAGCACCATGTGGACGAGGCCCACGAGGTGACCCGCAACCTCGACACCCTCGAGATGCGTGAAGGCGTCTTCATCGGGGCATCGCAGATCCTCGCGCTGTTCGCCGGCATCTCCCGCTCCGGCGTGACGATGGTGAGCGGATTGCTCCGCGGGTTGGACCACGAGGACGCAGCGCATTTCTCGTTCATGCTCGCGACGCCGATCATCCTCGCCGCCGGCTTCTACAAGCTGCCCGACCTCATGGGCCACAACGGCGACGGCATCCGCGGGCAGGTCGTCGTGGGCAGCATCGTGGCCGGACTCGCCGCCTACGTCTCGGTGCGGTTCCTCACCAACTTCTTCAAGACCCGGACGTTGATGCCCTTCGCGATCTACTGCCTCGTCGTGGGTCCGGCCATGATCGTCTACTTGCACTGACAGCGACGGCGGCCGACGCAGGGCGCTTCGCAGCAGTCAGTCGGTCGGGTTCAATCCGCTCGGGATCACTCTCGGAACCCACGGGCGCGGCCGGTCGAAGCGATGACCGACCACGCGTGCGGCCCGCAGGCTCTCGAGGAACCCGCCCGCGCCGTCGAAGTCGGGCATCTCGACGAACGCCGCGCCGATGCCCGCGGGATCGTGCGCGTCGGAGCCGGCCCCACCCGGTAGCTCGAATTCCGCGGCCAACTCGGCCGCGCGGTCGTTCAGGTGATCGAGGGAGGCCTTCGCGTTGAAGACTTCGATCGCGTCGACGGCCCCCTCGGCGCAGAGCGCCCGCAACGCGGGCTCGTGCATCGCGCGACGCGTCACGTCGAAGGGATGCGGGACGTAGACGAGGCCGCCCTGGTCCCGGATGCGGCGCACCGTCTCCTCCGGGGACAGGCCGAACGGCACGCGCTCGGTGAGGAACAGCCCGATGAGCTCACCCGCGGTCGTGCGGATCTCCTCGCCCACGACCACCTTCGCCGCCACCTCACGCTCCTGGAGCTCCCGCGCGCCGCGGATCGAATGGTGGTCGGTGACGCACACCACGTCGAGACCGGAGTCCCCGACCCGGTCGACGAACTCGTCGAGGGTCGTGACGGCATCTCCCGAATAGCAGGTGTGCAGGTGGAGATCGACGCGAACCGTGCCGGGAGCCGCCGGCCGGGCGAGGTGAGGGTGAAGGGTCGCGGCCGGCTCCGACATGGCCGCATCGTAGGGCCCGATTCCCGCGAAAGGTGCCGACGAGAGCACCGGGAGTCCGGCGAAGTAGCCTGTTCTTCGTGCTTGAGGCGGTGATCTTCGATTACGGCGGCGTGATCTCGAGCCCGTTGTTCCAGGGCGTGGGCCGTTTCGAGGCCGACATGGGCTACCCGCCCGGAGCCATCCTCGAGTTGCTCTTCGGGGAGGCGTCCTACATCGGGCTCGAAGGCCGCGCGCTCACGGGCGATCCGGTTCCGTCGGCCGCACTTGCGGCCTCGGCCTCGGTCACCCACGACTGGCACCGGCTCGAGATCGGGGAGATCGGGTTGCAGCAGTACCTCGAAGGCGTCGAAGTGCGCGCGCCCGAGGTGCTGGGCAAGCCACTGGACATCGAGGCGTACGCGAAGTTCTCGCGCGACATGCCCATCGGCGTGCACTGGATGGTGGTGCACAAGATCCGCGAGCTGCGCGCGGCCGGGTACCGCGTCGCGTTGCTCACGAACAACGTCGCCGAATGGGGTGATGCCTGGCGCGCCACCTTCCCGGTCGACGAGCTGTTCGACACCGTGGTCGACTCATGCGCGGTCGGCATGCGCAAGCCCGACCCCCGCATCTACGCGCTGACGTGCAACCGGCTCGGTGTCGAACCGTCCGCCTCGGTCTTCCTCGACGACAACCACGAGAACGTCGCCGCGGCCCGAGCCCTGGGCATGGCGGCGGTGCACTTCGGTTCCGACCCGTGGGCGGCGCTCGGCGAGCTCGACGCGATTCTCGAGTCGACGGCACGGCAACGGAGCGCCGCGGTGTGACGACGCTCGACCCCGACCTCGAGAGCGCCATCCCGGCACTCCGGCTCCCCGACGATCACGACCGCGCGCCCAGTCCCCTGTTCGTCGACCGCATCCACGGCATCCGGCTCTTCCTCGCGTTCCTGCTCCTCGCGACGGTCCTGCACCTTCCCGGTCTGTTCCACCAGGTGTTCAATTCCGACGAGGCGTACCTCGCCACACAGGCACAGGTCCTTGACCACGGCGGCCGGCTCTACACCGACACCGTCGATCGCAAGCCGCCGATCGTCCCGTACCTGTACTACGGCGCGTTCAAGATCACCGGTTCCGACAACCTGCTCAGCGTGCACCTGCTCGCCATCCTTGCCCACACGCTGACGGCCACGCTGCTGGCCGCGGAAGCCCGACGAAGGTTCGGTCCGCGCGGCGCGCTGATCGCCGGCGTGCTGTATCTCTGTGCCTGCGCGACCTTGTATCCGGGTGATACGCAGGCCGCGAACTTCGAAGTGTTCATGCTTCCGCTCATGACGGCAGCCATCGTGTTGGGGAATCGCGACCGACCCCTTGCGGGGGGTTTCGTCGCCTCGCTCGCGACACTCACCAAGCAGACCGCATCCACCACCGTGCTCCCAATGGCCTGGCTGGCCTGGCGCTGGCGCAGGTGGCGCGGCCTGGCTCTCCTGGGGATCGGCCTGGTGCTGCCGCTGGCGATCGCCTCACTCATCTTCGGTACCAAGGATTTTCTGTTCTGGGTGTTCACCTCCAACGGCGGGTACCTCGACGTCGGCGGCGCCTTCACCTACGTGGCGAGCAAAGGCTTCGCGAACACCTCGATGTTCCTCGTGGCCAACGCCGCGTTGTTCATGCTGTTACCGGCCGCGTGGCGACGGCGCCGCGAAGACTTCGACCTGTGGTTGTGGGCCGCGGCGGCGGGGATCGGCGTGTCGATGGGTTTCCGATTCTTCGGCCACTACTACCTCCAGCTGCTCCCGCCGCTCTGCCTGCTCGCGACCGGACCGCTCGTACGCGCGAGCCGCCGACTGGTCGCCGTCGCCGCGGTGTTGGTCGCGGTACCGCTCGCGTGGTTCGGGAGCGCGGCGGTCGCCACGGCGATGGCCAGCTCGCCGTCGAGCTATCACGCCATCGTGTCCTATGTCGACGCGCACACGGCACGTACCGACCGGATCTTCGTCTGGGGCCACTTCCCCGAGGTCTACTGGTCATCCGATCGCATCCCCGCGACCCGATTCGTCACGACGGGATTCCTCACCGGCCACAGTGGCGGCCGGCCCCCGGGCCAGGTGAGTCAGGACCTCGCCGTCCCCGGCGCGTGGAAGGATTTCGTCGACGACCTGCGGGCCCACCCGCCCGCGCTCGTCCTCGACACGTCGCCGGCCAACATCCGCAACGCCGCGCTGTACCCACCCGAAGCCTTCCCGCAGTTCGCGAACTACCTGCACGAGCACTACGAGAAGATCGCGACCGTCGACGACATCGACGTGTACGCGCCCCGACGCCCTCGCTGAACCCTCGGCGAAACGTCCCGCGCGGTCGTCGGGAACGCTCTCAGCGGCCGCTCATGCTCATCTCACCGATGAGCAGGGTCATGCCCGTGGCGTTGCTGGGCAACCACGTGAGATCGGCACCGACGTTCACGATGTCGAGCAGCATGCGCGGCAGCGTCGATGCGATCGTGATCTCGCGCACCGGTCCGGCAAGCGCGCCGTCGCGGATCAACAACCCCTCGGCGCCAACCGAGAAATCGCCGCTCACCGTATTGACGCCCGAGTGCAATCCGCTGACCGACTGCACGTAGAGGCCGTCGGGGATCGAGGCGATGACCGCGTCGTGATCGTCGGATCCGGGACGGAGCGACAGCGCGCGCGCCCCGACGCCGGGTGCCGACTTGAAACCCGAACGAATGGCGCACCCGGTGGTGCCCACGCCCGCACGATGACCCGACGTCCGATTGTGCAGGAAGCCCCGGAGCGTGCCGTCGACGATGAGCGCGTTGCGCCGAGTGGGCGCTCCTTCGGCGTCGAACGTGGACGCGCCGTACGCCCGCGCGTCGGTCGGATCGTCGATCAGCGTCACGTTCGCCGCGGCAACGTCCTGTCCGTCGCGTCCGGCAAAGAAGGAGCGGCCCTTGAGGATCGACTCGCCGTTCAACGCACCACCGATGATCGCGAGGAACGACGCCGTCACCATCGGATCGAGCACGACGGGGAGCCGCGCCGAGCGCGGTTGCGTTGCACCGAGCAGCCGCACGGCGCGATCGGCCGCATCACGAGCGGCCGAGTCGACGTCGAGCTCCTCGGGTGATCGGGCGACCGAGAATCCATATCCGGTCTGGGTCTCGGAGTGCTCGCCGGCCAACGCCGCGGCGAAGCACGAGCACGCGGTGCGACGGGCGAACGCCTCCACACCGAGCGAGTTGACGATCGCCGCCTCCACGCCCACGTCGCCATACGTCGCGTCCTCCAAGCCCCGCACTCGGTGGTCGGCGGCGCGTGTCGCTGCTTCCACCGCCAGCGCGATCTTCACCTTCGCGTCGGTCGACACGGCGAAGAGCTCGTCCCGCCAGAGATCGAGATCGACCGCGTGCGTGGCGGCGACCTCGGCCGGAGCGAGGAGCCCGTTGGCCTCGTCGAACTCGCCGAACTCGGCGTTGTCGCGCGCTTCCTCGACCGTCTCGTCGAGAAGGTCGGCCTCGAGTGAACCGACCCACGCGTATCCCTGGCGGCCGTCGACGACGACGCGAACACCCATCCCTTCGGTTTCCGAGACCGAGAGCGATTCGACGTCGGCTTCGAAGACGCGCACGTCGGTCTCTCGCCCACGCACGACGTACGCCTCGATCTGCTCGGAACCGCGTGCGGACTCGGCGACACGCCGGGCGATCGCGAAGAGGTCGGGGCGATCGCTCTCAGGCACCCGCCGTCCCCCCGATCGTGAGCTCCGAGACGCGCAGCGTCGGCTGGCCCGACGACACCGGCACGCTCTGGCCGTCCTTGCCGCACATCCCGGGCCACGTGTCGAAGTCCGAGCCCAACGCATCCACGCGCAGCAGCGTCTCGGGTCCGTTCCCGATGAGTTGCGCGGCACGGATCGGCTCGGTGACCTCGCCGTTCTCGATCATGTACGCCTCGGTGATGCCGAACACGAAGTCGCCGGTCGCCGTGTTCACCTGTCCGCCGCCGAGCGCGACGCAATAGAGACCGTGGGCCGTCTGGCGGATGATCTCGTCGGGGTCGTCCTCGCCCGGGGTCAGGAAGGTGTTCGTCATCCTCACCATCGGGAGGTGCTGGTATGTCTCACGGCGACCGTTGCCGGAGCTGGCGCGGCCGTCCTTGCGCGAACGAAGGTAATCCCACATGTAGTCGGTGAGCACGCCGCGTTCGATCAACACGTTGCGCCGGGCGGGAGTTCCCTCGTCGTCGACCGCGAATGCACCCCACTCGTGCGCTCGCCCACCGTCGTCCACGAGGGTGACGAGTGGCGAGGCCACCTGCTCGCCGATCCGGCCGCGGAAGACGGACGCGTCCTTGGCGACGAGATCCGCTTCGAGCCCGTGTCCGCATGCCTCGTGGAACAACACGCCGCCGGCACCGCGCTTGAGCACGACGGGCAACTTGCCCGACGGAGCCGGCCGCGCGTCGAGCATCGTCACCGCCCGCCGAGCCGCGGTGCGCGCGACTTCTTCGGGATCGACGTCGTCGAAGAGCTCGAAACCCCTGGCACCTCCCGGGGCTTCCGTTCCCGTTTGCCGTCCGGAATCCCCCACGGCGACGCACTGGACGAAGAACCGCGTACGCACCTGGTCGTCGCCGGTCAGGAGTCCATCCGAATTTGCGATCAAGGTGCGGCGCCGCGCGTCGGAATACGACGCGCTGACCTGTCGGATGGCCCCCGACTCGCCGCGGGCGGCGGCGTCGGCGCGTTCGAGCAGTGCCACCTTGCGCGCCTTGTCGACCGACTCCGGAAGCACGTCGGCGGTCGGTGTTGCCGCGCCGCTTCCCGACAGCGCCACGACGCGCGCCCTCGAACTGCCGTTGCGCGCCGCGGCCGAGGCCGCCTCCGCCGCGAGGCGCAATCCCTGCTCGGAGAGATCGGCCGTGTGAGCGAAGCCCGTGGTCTCGCCACGAATGACTCGGATCCCCGCACCGCGTTCACGGCCCGAGACGAGCTCCTCCACCTTGGCGTCGTCGAAACGCGCCGACGACACCCGCCGGTCTTCGGCGAAGACCTCGGCGAAATCACCGCCATTGCGCAGCGCGGCGTGCAGGGTGCGCTGGAGCACCGATTCGTCGATCACTCGTGCCCTCCGTTCGCTTCGGGGGAACTACGGCACCTTTTGCAGCCATCTGTAGGGTCGGATCCACCGGGAGCGAGGCCCGCCCCGGACGGCTCGGGAACGGGCGCCGAAGGTGCTCGGAGCCCGGCGGCCTGCCTATCGTACTTCGATGACGATCGAACCCGGCCTGACCTCGACGGTCCACCACACCGTGACCGCGGACGACACGGCCGAGGCGATGCGTTCGGGAGACGTCCCCGTGCTCGCGACCCCGCGTGTCGTGGGTCTCGCGGAGGAAGCGACGGTCGCGGCAGTCGCCGGCCGGCTCGAGCCGGGCACGACGACGGTCGGCTATCGCGTGCAGCTCGATCACCTGGCGCCGACCGCCGTCGACGGGATCGTCACGGCCGAAGCGGTGCTGGAGACGATCGAAGGACGTCGGCTCACCTTCCGCGTTTCGGTGAACGATGATCACGGACTCGTCGCCGCGGGCCGCATCACGCGCGTCGTCGTCGAGCGCGCCCGTTTCATCGAGAAGGCCGGCGGCGGCGCGTAGACCGTGCGACGATGGGCGTTCGCGTTCAGCGATCGACGGCGTCGAGGCCCAACAGAAAGCCGTTCACGGCATCGAACCACTCGGCGGGCGTCTCGAACTGTGGTGAGTGCCCCGCGTTCGGGAGCACGACGAGACGCGACTTCGGCGTCGACGCCGCGATGCGCCGAGAGGGCTCGAGGAACATCTCGTCGAGCTCGCCGACGATGACCAACGTCGGCATCGCCAGCTTCTCGAACACGGCCGATTCGTCGGGTTGATCGCAGAGCTCGAGCGCCATCACGGACCACATCACGGCCGACAACGCCTCGAACCGGCGCTGCTGGATCTGCGCATAGTCGGGACGTTCGGCGAGCAGACGCCGATACGCCGGGGTATCGAGGGGAGACGCGTAGTCCAAGAGCACCTTGAGGCTCGCCATCCCCTCGTCCCTCGCGACCCGGGCCGCGACGGCCACGAGCTCGCGATCGAGGCCCGGGACCGGTCCCGGGGCCGTGTCCATCAGCACGAGGGCTTCGACGCGTTGCGGGTGCCTCGCGACGACACGCCGGGCCACCATGCCGCCCATCGAATGACCGAGCAGCCGGAAGCTCCCGACTTGCAGCGCATCGACTACCGCGAGCACATCCTGCGCGCAACGATCGAGCGAGTACCGATCGGCCTCGGTCGGCGCGCCGCTCGCGCCGTGCCCGCGCAGATCGAGGGTCACCACCCGGTGCGTGGCCGCGAACGCGTCGACGTGGTCGGCGAAGTCGACCATTCCTCCCCCGAAGCCGTGGACCAGCACGAGCACCGGACTCCCCGGGTGGACACGGGCACCCGTATCGAGCACGGCGAGCTCCACGCCGTCGTCAACGGTGATCCTCACGACACCTCGCGTTCGGGTCCGCCCGCGCCGGGTCCGGCCGGGACCTTCCCATAGGCTAGGAGGCATGGCGGTGACAGAGACGGCCGACGACGCCGCGGGGAGGACACCGGCCCGTCGATCGCCGTGGATCCTGCTCGTCCGCCTGCTCGTCAGTGGCGGAATGCTCGCCCTCGTCTTCACGCACATTCCGGACCTCCGCGAGATCCTTCCCGACGACGATCGCCTGCGAACCGTCCTCTATCTGACGGCCGCGGTCGTCGTCACCTTCTTCGGTGTGGTGCTCTCCGCGTGGCGATGGCAGCGCGTGTTCGTGGTCCTCGGGACCCGCGCACCGCTGCCTTCCCTCCTCTCGCACACCTTCGCCGGCCTGTTCGTGGGCAACGCGCTCCCGGGGACGATCGGTGGCGACGTGCTGCGCGTCTCGCGCGCCACCAAGACCGTCGACTCGGGAACAACGGCCTTCGTCTCCGTCGCGCTCGAACGCCTTTCGGGATTCGTCGCCCTCCCGTGCCTGACGTTCCTGGGCCTGGCCCTGCGGCCGTCGATCCTCGATCAGCCACGCGCCTGGATCGCACCGGCCATCGCCGGTGGCACGCTCGTGGCCCTCGTGGTGATCGTGTTCCTCGCCGGCCACCCGCGCATCGCCGGGCGGTTCGCCGACCACGAGAACTGGATGCGTTTCATCGGGGCCGTCCACACCGGAGTCGACGACCTCCGCCGCCGGCCACGCGCGGTCGCCGGCGTCCTCGGTGCCGCGCTCCTGTACCAGTCGTCGGTCGTATTGTCCGTGTTCTTCATCGTGAAGGCGCTCGAGATCGACATTCCCGTGGCGGTGGTCATCGCGTTCATTCCCGCGGTGGCCATGGCCCAGGTCGTTCCGATCTCGGTGGGCGGCTTCGGTGTCCGGGAAGGTTTGCTCGCGCTGTTCCTCCATCCGTGGGGAGTCTCGACCGCGCAGTCCGTCGGCATCGGACTGTGCTGGTACGGGATGATGCTCCTCGTGAGCCTCGCCGGCGCACCGGCGTTCGCGATGGGCCACCGGAACCACCGCGCGTCACCGAGTCCCGGGCCGTCGTGACGGACGCGACGATGGCAGAGGTGCGCGCGCCGCGGTGGAAGGGCGCCCGGCGGCTGTGCGACGGGCGGTACCTCTATTGGTGGCTCGAGATCTCCGCCTGTCTCGTGTACTACGGCATCTACTCGACCATCCGCAACGCGATCAGTCACAACGAACGACGCGCGTTCGATCACGCGCGCGCGCTCATCGACGTGCAGCACCATCTCGGCATCTACCACGAAGAGACGCTCCAGCGGTGGGCGCTGCACTGGAAGCCGCTCGTCATCTCGATGAACTACATCTACGGCTCGCTGCACTTCATCGTGACCGCGGGTGTGGGCATCTACCTGTTCAAGCGATTCACCGACGACTATCCGCGGTGGCGCAATACGCTCGCCGCCACGACGGGTCTGGCGTTGATCGGATTCTTCACGTGGCCGTTGATGCCGCCGCGGCTGCTCCACGACTTCGCGTTGCACGTCCACTCGTCGACCCACTTCGTCTTCGTCGACACGCTGGCCCGCTATCCGACGATCTGGTCGTTCAACTCGGGGGCCATGAGCAAGATCTCCAACCAGTTCGCGGCGATGCCGAGCCTCCACTGCGGTTGGTCGCTCTGGTGCGCGTGCGCGATGGTGCCGCGGGTCAGGAGTCGTGGCGCCAAGATCGCCTTCGCGTGCTACCCGGTGCTCACGGTGACGGCGATCGTGCTCACCGCCAACCACTACTTCCTCGACGCGGTCGGCGGCTTCGCCGTGTTCGGTCTGGGGTATCTCATCGCGAGGCGGTTCACCCGCGCTGGTTGCGGCCCCGCGGTCGAGGCGCCACTCGCGGTCTGATCGACTCCCGCCTGATCGGCCGCGGTGTCTTCGGATGGGGGGTCTTCGGATGCGGGGTCTTCCGATGCGGGGTTCTCGGAGCCGGCCGCCACCGCCGGCAACCGTCAGTCGTGGCCGCGTGAACGGTGGAACAGGTACCCGCCCACCGCGCCGACCGCCGCCGATCCCAGGATCACGTAGATCAACCGCGACTCGCGTTCGAACACGAGCCAATCGACCTTCACCGTATCGCGGTTGGCAAAGGCGAAGGCCAGAAGGATCACGAGGAGCACAGCCGACGTGATCATGCGGGCATTGAGGAATCTGTTCCGCGTCTCGTTCGCCATCTCGGGCCCCCTTGTTCGCGTGATCACGGTACCCGAGCGCTCATCGCCTCCCGCTGCTTGTCGACCAGGCGGAGCACGGCGTCGCGCACGGCGCGATCGGCGAGCGAGAGATGGGTGTCGCGCGCGGTCACGAGAGCGAGCCGCCGGGGCGGCAGCCCCGCGATCTGGAAGCGGCGGACGTCGGCCGAGTCCGGTACCGCCGTCTCGGGGAGCACCGACGCCCCGACGCCCGCGCCCACCAACTCCGCGATGAGCCGGACTCCCTCCACCTCGACCGGCACCGAGAGGGTCAGCCCGGCGTCGGCGACCGCGGTCTCGACCTCGATGCGCAGCGGATTCTCCCCCGGTGGCAACACCAGTGGCATCGCGGCCAGCGCCTCGAGCGGCACCGGCTCGGGCGGCAGTTTTGCGCTCGCGGGCGCGAGCCCGACCAGCGTCTCTTCGAGTAGATGTTCCACCATCAACCGGTTGTCGAGGACCGGTTCGGTCACGACCGCCTGCGCGAGCTCGTGGTCCAACACTTCGGCGGAAAGTCGTTCCGACGCTCCTTCGTTGATCCGCAGCCGCACGCCGCCGGCACGGGAGCGCAACTCGACCACCAGGGCAGGGACCATCCACCGACTCGCCGTTCCGACGATCCCGAAGCTCGCCGATCCTGCTTCGAGGCCGCGCAGCATCGTGAGGTCGGCGCGCATGGCCTCGATCTCGCGGTGGATCCGCCGCGCCCGTTCCACGACGACGGCCCCACAATCCGTCAGTGTGGCGCCCTTGCGCCCGCGTACGAGCAGGCTCGCGCCGACCTCCCGTTCGAGCTGACGGATCTGTTCCGACACGTTGGACTGGACGGTCCGGAGTGAGTCCGCCGCGGCGGTGAAGGAACCCTCCCGGGTGACCGCCAGGAGCGTCTCGAGGTGGCGGAGCTCCATCGGTGCCTCGCTTCCAGCGCGTTGTGGGCCGTCTCTCGGGCGGCCGGCCCCGGCCATCGAGTCCGGGCCGGCGTGTCCGGGCTGGTCAGGGCCGCGGAGAGAGTATATATCTCCTTGAACGATCGTAACGATCGAGTTTGCCTGTTTGACAGATTCGGGCCCGGTGTTGTTTGATATATCTCGCAGGACGAAATCGGGGGGTCGGTGACATCCCCCCTACACCGACTCCCCGATCTTCTTTCTTTCTTCCCCAGGAGGGTTCCGTGGCGGCCGAAACCATTCCGAATCATCTGTTCACGGGCCCGTTGACGTGGATCAACGACGCCGAATGCAAGGGCCAGAACGACCTGTTCTTCGCCCCGCCCGGCGAGCGGCCCGAAGCTCGCGTCGTCCGCGAGCGCAAGGCCCGGGCGGTCTGCCACAGCTGCGACGCGATCGAGTCGTGCCGCCAGTGGGCACGCGAGCAGCGTGAGTACGGCTTCTGGGGCGGCGAGTCCGAGGAAGAGCGGGCCGCGGCCGGGTTCCGGGTCGACATGCCCGTCGGCCGGGTCGCGCGCTACCCCAAGGGCAACGGCTCACCCGTCGCGCCGCGCACGCCCCGCGTCGCCTGAGCCCTACCGACGCTGCACGTTCCTTCCCGTCGGTAGTCTCCCTGCGCCGAGCAGAGGAGACCGCGTGACGGAACGCACTGCACCCACCGACACCTCCGAGGGCATCGACCTCGATGCGCTCCGCTCGTTCTTCGCCGCCAAGGTCGAAGGTGCCGGTGATCGGGTGTTGCACGCCCGGTTGATCGCCGGCGGACGGTCGAACCTCACCTATCTCGTCGACGATGGGGAGCAGCAATGGGTGCTGCGCCGTCCTCCGCTCGGGCACGTCCTCCCGACAGCGCACGACATGGCACGCGAGTATCGCGTGCTCCACGCGTTGCGAACGACCGAGGTTCCCGTTCCTGCCGTCCTCGCGCTCGAAGAGGGCTCCGCCGTGATGGGGACGCCCTTCTACGTGATGGAGTACGTCGACGGGCGCGTGCTGCGCGACGCCACCGACATCGCACAACTCGACGAGGCGCAATCGGCCCGCTGCTCACGCGAGCTCGTGGACGTGCTCGCGCGCATCCACGCGGTCGACTACTCCGCGGTCGGCCTCGGCGACTTCGGCCGGCCGGACGGCTACCTCGAACGACAGGTTCGCCGTTGGACCGAGCAATGGGAGCGCTCGAAGACCCGAGAGCTGTCCTCGGTCGACGAGCTGGCGCGCCGACTGCGCAACGCGCGCCCCGTCTCCCCGCCGTCGACCATCGTGCACGGCGATTACCGCCTGGACAACACGATGCTCGACCCCGGCGATCCCGGGCGCGTCGTCGCCGTGCTCGACTGGGAGATGGCGACGCTCGGGGATCCGCTCGCCGATCTCGGGCTCTTCCTGCTCTACTGGGGTGAGGCCGACGCGCAGGTGATCGCCACCGGTCAGGCGATCGTCGCGCAGCCGGGTTTCCTCACCCCCGACGAAGTCGTGGAGCGGTACGCGACGGTGACCGGCCGGCCCGTCGACAACCTCGACTTCTATGTGGCCCTCGCCGCGTTCAAGCTGGCCATCATCGTCGAGGGGATCCACGCACGGCACCTGATGGGCAAGACGCTCGGCGAGGGGTTCGAGCTGATGGGCGATCGTGTGCCCAGCATCATCGACCGCGCCCTCGAGCGAGCGAACGCATCATCGCTGCCCGCCCTGCGACGGTGAGGGGTCGCCCCGCCGCGCTCGTCGCGATCGGCGGCGCGTGCGGCGCGCTCGCGCGTTACGTCGTCGCCGACTCGTACCCGACCCGCGGCGGTTCCTTCCCCTGGACGACGTTGTGGATCAATCTCGCGGGCGCGTGCGCGCTGGGCATCGTCCTCGAGCTCGCCGTTCGCTACCGGCCGAAGGATTCGTGGGAACGATTCCTCGTAGGCGTCGGTTTGATCGGCGCGTTCACCACGTTCTCCACGCTCAGCACCGAGACGGTGCTCCTCGCACGCGCGGGTCGCGCCGCGCTGGCGTGCGCCTACCTGAGCGCGTCCATCCTCGGCGGGCTGGCGGCGACCATGCTGGGCTTGTTCGTCGCGGGATGGCGACCCGCGACCATCCCGCCGGACGAAGGCGAATCGTGATCGTCGTCTGGGTGGGTCTCGCGGGCGCGGGAGGGGCGGTCGGGCGGTTCGCGCTGGAACGATGGATCACCGCGCGTCACGAGTCTCCGTTCGCGTGGGGAACGTTCGTGGTCAACGTGTCGGGCTCGTTCGCGTTGGGAGTCGTCGTCGGTCTCGCGACCGCGCACGGCCTGTCTCGCGACCTCCGTCTCGTGATCGGGACCGGATTCCTCGGCGCGTACACCACGTTCTCCACGTATGTCTACGAGATCGTCCGACGCGTCGAGAGCGGAAACCGGCAGATCGCCCTGGTCTACCTCGCGGCATCCGCGCTCGCCGGTCCCGCGGCCGCGGCCGTGGGACTGGCGCTCACCGGCGGGCTCTGAGAACCGCCACCCTCGCGGCGAGCGTCGATCACGCGCCGTTGTACTCGCGGAACGCGGCGAAGGCACGCGGACCGTAGACGGCCGCCGATCCACCGTCCATGAGCACCGTGACGGCGATCGCCTCGGCAACCTCTTCGAGCGTGGAGCTCGTCGGCGACGTCGTGACAATGCCTCATGGGTCGGCCTCCCTCGTGAGGTGTCGTCCGCGCCGACCCTGTGCGCGCACCAGCAGGTCACGCTTCTCGTGAGACGTTCTTCTCGGCCAAGGGCACCCGCACGCGAGCATGGGGGCGCGGGTTATGGTCGTGTCGTGGAAGGCCTCGTCTGGGAACGACACCCTCAGCAGCTGCGGCGCCCCGCGATGGTCGCGGCCTTCGAAGGATGGAACGACGCGGCCGATTCGGCGACCGATGCGGCCACCTGGCTGGTCGGAGCGTTCGGCGCCCACCGGTTCGCGAACGTCGAGCCCGAGGGTTTCTTCGACTTCCAATCACGTCGTCCCGAGGTCGAGCTGGTCGACGGCGTCACCCGCGACATCCGCTGGCCGTCCACCGAATGCTTCACTGCGTACGCACCCACGGCCGAGCGCGACCTCGTCGTCGTGATCGGCGTCGAGCCCCACTACCGGTGGCGCGACTTCTGCGCGACTGTCATCCACGTCGCACGCGAGACCGGATGCGAACTGCTGGTGACGTTCGGCGCACTGCTGGCCGACGTCCCCCACACCCGCCCGCTGCAGCTGGTCGGTTCCGCGAGCGACCCGGAGCTGGTCACCCGATTGGGACTCGAGCATTCGCAGTACGAAGGACCGACCGGCATCGTCGGGGTCCTCCACCACGAGTGCCGCGGCGCGGCAATGCCATCCGTCTCGCTGTGGGCACCGGTTCCCCACTACGTCGCCGCGCCACCGGATCCGGTCGCGACGCGCGCGCTCCTCGATCGATTCGGTTCGCTCGTCGGCGTGCCGCTCGACCTCCACGGTCTGGATCATCAGGCCGAGGAATGGCGCCGGCGGGTCGACGAGGTCGTGGCGGCCGATGCCGACGCCGCCGCCTACGTCAGAGATCTCGAGCTGCGAGTCGAGGCACCCGATGACGGGCCGAGCGAACGGCTCGAACCGGCCTCGGGCGACGAGCTGGCCGACGAGCTCGAGCGGTATCTCCGCGAGCAGCGCGGCGAGAGCTGACCACCCTCGGCGGCCCATCGGGCGCGCGCTCAGCTCAGCAGGTCCCGGGCCACCGCCTCCCAGAGCTCGGTCGACAGGCGCAACGACTCCTGGTCCACCCGTTCGTCGTTGCCGTGGAACATCGTGGCGAACTCCTCGTAGCGCACGTCACGGCTGAACAGACCGAAGCCGTATCCGACCGCGCCGGCCCGGCGGAAGAATCGGTTGTCGGTGCCCCCGACCATGAGGAACGGGACCAGTTCCGATCCGTGGCACAGATCACCCGTCACGCGCGACAGCGAGTCCCACAACGGCGTGTCGATGGGAGAAGCCGTCGACGGATCGTCGTTCGAGATCACGTCGACGCGATCGGCGAGATCGCCGAGGGCGTCGTCGAGCATCCGCCGGGCCTCGGCCCCGCTCTGCCCCGGCAACGTACGGATGTCGACCTCGAGCTCGACGGAATCCGGGATCATGTTCGTCTTGGTCCCCGCGTGCATGACCGTGGGCGCGAACGTCGTGTGGGTACACGCGTGGACGAGCCGTCCGAATCCCACGGGGAAGCTCTCGATCGCGGCGCGCACCTTCGACGGATCGAGCAACGTGTCCCGAAGATCGTCGGGGTACCCCATGCCCCGCACGAAGCGTTCCCACGTCTCGTGGATGCGCGTCTCCGGTTCGTACGCGTTGATGCGCCGCACGACCTCGGCCGCGGTGACGAGCGCGTTGTCGGTTCGGTACGGCTGCGATCCGTGCCCGGGCGTCCCCCGCACACGAATCTTCGTCCAGAAGGTTCCCTTCTCGGCCACGAGGACGGGGAGGCGCACCGAACCGGAGCCGTCGGCCGCGGGCATCGGGATGCCGCCGTACTCGGTGAGCACGTAGTCGGCCCGCACCGCGTCGAGCTCGTGATCGACGAGCCACTTCGCGCCCCACGTTCCCAGCGCCTCCTCGTCGGCCACGGCGAGATACACGAGGGTGCCGCGCGGCGTGAAGCCGGAATCGGCGAGCCGACGGAACGCGACGGCCATCGACGCGGTGAGGTTGAGCATGTCCACGGCACCGCGACCCCAGACCTCACCGTCGACGAGCTCACCGCCGAACGGATCACGGGACCAACCGTCGGGATTGACGGGCACGACATCGGTGTGGCCCATGATCAGCAGCGTCGGCGCGGTGGGATCGGACCCTTCGATCCGCGCCACGAGGCTCTCCCGGCCGGGCTGTGGTTGATACCGCTCGTGGTCGAGGCCCGCGCCGGCGAGATACCCGGTGAGCAACTCGACGCTGCGGGTCTCGCCGCCGGACTCGGGTGTCCCGTCGTTCACACACTGATTGCGGATCAGGTGTTGCAGGAGATCCGTGACCTCCGCGGTGGGATCCTCCCGACGCGCCATGCCCGAACCTTAGGCCTCAGGCCACCCGGTAGAGCAGGTGCCCGTGTTCTTCCCATCGCTCGGCACGACCGCCGAGCACGAGATGCTCGAGGTGGGCGAACGTCTCGCTCTCGGCCATGACCCCCCAGTGCTTCTGCGGGAAGATCTCGTGCGACACCGCCACGACCGTCGCCGGTCCGAGCGCGTGGGAAACGGTGCGGATCTGTTCCATCCGCTCTTCGTGGTGCCGTTTGATCGCGTCGACCCGTCCGGGGACATCGTCGAACGGATGACCGTGCGCGGGGAGACCGGTCGAGATGCCGTCGAGACGGGCCACGAGGTCGAGCGTGGCGATGTACGACTTCAGCGAGTCCGCGCCGTTCCCCACGCCCGAGACGTGCGGCGTGATCGTCGGCAGCACGTGATCCCCCGACAGCAGGATCCCGGAATCGGGGTCGTAGACGCAGAGGTGGTCGAGCGTGTGGCCGGGCGTGTGGATCGCGACCCATTCCCGGCCGCCGAGCTGGAGCACGTCGCCGTGACGCACCCGTCGTGTCGGATGCGGGGGCGTGAACAGCAGGCGCATCGCCCGCATCACCATCCGCTTGTGGAACGCCGGGCGCGGGTGCTTCGTTCCGCCCCACGGCGTCTTGTCCGCCCACGCCACGGATCCGAGATTGCGATCGAGATCGTCCTCGTCCGCCCGCAACGGATCCGCGAGGCGATCGTGGTCGTCGTCACCGAGGACCCCGAGGTCGAGTGCCTGCGCTGCGGCCGCGGCATGCCGCTCGAGCTCGATCGCCTCGCGTTCGCTCACCGGGCGGCGATCCTTGCCGTAGCTCAGCCACGTCGTGAAGGCGGCGTGGGTGATGAGCTCGGCACCGGCTTCCTTCGCGAGGCGACCGGCACCACCGAAATGATCCGGGTGGGAATGCGTGACGATGACCGTGTGAACGTCCTTCGTGCGGAACCCGGCGTCGTGCAGACGTTGCTTCAACGCTTTCCACGACGACGGGCCGGGAAGGCCGGGATCGACGACGGCGATCCCGCGCTCGTCCACGAGCCCGTACATGTTCACGTGGCCGAGGCCGGGCATCCAGATGGGAAGTTGCATGCGCAGGACACCGGGCGCGACTTCGACGACGTCGGTCGACGCGGGCTCCTGTTCCTGCTTCTTGGGCCTGGGCGCCGACGCAGGGTCGCCCGGCCGACGAAGGTCGGTCACGCCCTCAGCGTACTCGCCGAGGGGCTCGCCCCGCCGAGCGCGGAGCGGCGACCGGAGACGGCCATCAGGCACAGGCTGTCACGCCGAGTGCGCTCGCGAGTCGTTTGGCGTCGTGGTCGAGCCGGGCGGCATCGCGCGCCGCGGCGGCAATGCCCTCCGAGTTCTCGGCCGCGGTGGCGGCAACGGCGGCGGCACTGCGATCCAGTTCCCTGCTCGCGGCGTCCAACCATTTCGCCACCGCGCTCCGATCGTGCGAGCCGGGTCGGAGCGCCCTGAGCCGTTCGATCTCGTCGCGTTGCACCGTGATCACCGCTCGCGACGATGCGAGCAACGCGTTCGGATCGGTCTTCGACGGAACCGGCAACGAGCGGATCGACGCGTCGGCCCGGCGACAGATCGCCTCCGCCCGGCGAACGAACGCCGGATGATCGAGGCCGTCGGGACCGGACGAACCGCACGCCCCGAGCAGCATGATCGCCGCGCAGATCTCCAGCGTTCGTCGATACATCTCCGCCTCCCCCGGCCGGCGCAAGCTAGCCCAATCGGGCGTCGAAACCGGTAGCGTGCACCGGGTGGAGCTCGTCGCGACCTGCCTGTGGCGCATACAACCTGCGGTGCTGCTCGCCCTCGACGAACGCCTCGGGCTCCCCGTGGATTCGTACGTCAACGGCTCGCAGACCTGGCTGACCGACGTCGAAGCGGCCGGAGTGACGTTGGAATGGCGGCTGCATCCCGTGGCGGGATACCGACCCCCCGAAGGCTGTTCGCACTACGACGTCTGGGAGCTCGTCGTCGCGTCGCTCACCGCGGATACCGACGACACGGCGCGCGTCGATGCACCTGGCCCGCCCGACACGATCACGATCGGCGACTCGCCGCGGCCGCTCGATTCGTTCTGGGACGGCCTCGAGTGCTTCGTCGCCCATGGCGACGACGTCGAGCCGGCGACACTGTCCCGTCTGGCCACGGACCTCCTCGATATCCCACCCGACGCCGCCGGGCTCGTCGACCACCGCCGCATCGGCGACGAATGGGAACGACAGCGCGGCACGGTGTCGATCGTCGCGATGCTCTTCGGCCAACTCGCCGAGGTGCCCCGATCCGGGTGAAGCGCCGGCCGGGCCGATCGGCCGTGTCGACCCGCCGAACGGGCGAGCGCTCATGAACGGGCATCCCGTACGCTGACGGTTCCGACCGAAAGGACGAGATGACACGCCGTCCCTCCGAGACTTCCGCCGCGTTCCACGATCTACTGACCGTTCTCGGAGCGCTCGACGCGAAGTTCTCCGACGGACCCGGGGCGCTCGTCGACGAGGTCTCGGTCCTCGAGGGGTACCAGTGGATCCCCACGATCCTGCAGGTCGCGATGGACACCTGTGTGTGGGCCGACGCGGACCGGCCGCGGTTCGTGGAGATCGTCGGGCCCTACAAGAAGTGGGGCGGCGACAACTCCGACGCGTGTTACTACTACGCACCGATCGACCCCGCCCGGACGTACCGCGTCCGCATCCGGCCGGGCGATGCGGTGTACCTGTCGTTGACGGTCTACGGCGGCCCGAACGACGGCCGGTACTCCGAACGCATCGTCGGGAGCCTCAACGACCGGCAGGCGCACACGAATCCCGATGGCACCATCGACGTGGCGTTGAGCCCCGAGCCGCACGAGGGCAATTGGATCAAGCTCGAACCCGACGCGGTGTGTGCCATCACGCGCGACTACCGGATCGATCCGAGCCGGGACCGTCGTTGCGACTGGGAGATCGAAGCGGTCGACCCGCCGGCCACGCGTCGGATGACCGACGCCGAGCTGGCCCGCCGGTTCCGCGCCGCCATCACCTGGGTGAAGGAGCAGGCCGGCCTGGTGCCGCTCGCGCTCGGTGAGCCGAACACCGTCGACGATCCGTATCCCGTACCCACCACCACGTTCGGGTGGGCCGCGGGCGACGCAGCGTACGCGATGGGGAGCTTCGAGCTCGACGACGATCAGGCGCTGGTCATCGAGGGCACGTCACCCGACTGCGCGTTCTGGAACATGTGCCTGTGGAACCCGTTCCTTCACACGTACAACTACGACTACGAGCGCGTCACCATCAACGGCGGCCAAGCGGTCACGAACGCCGATGGTTCGTGGACGGTCGTGGTGGCACCGACGGACCCCGGTCATCCCAACTGGGTCTCGACTGCCGGTCATCCTCGTGGGCGGATCTGGTTCCGCTGGTTCATCCCGTCCGAGACGCCGGTGCGGCCGTCGACGCGTGTGATGCGCGTGTCCGACGTGGCGGCGGCGACGAATCCGCCGACGGCGCGATAGCACCGATCGGCGCGCTCACTCCCGCCAGGGTGGCGTACGGGGCATGTCGAAGTCGCACGGCCGCCCCTCGCCGTTGATCGCGGCGAACGCCGTCTCCACCCAGCGATGCCCGCCGGCCAGCGGCTGAGGAAGGTTGTCGCGCGAGTAGAACCCCACCTGTCGCGTCTCCAGCGGATGGCCACGCAACTCGCCACCGAGCATCCGGCAGTGAAACGCCAGTGAGTACATGGGCAGTCGCGCGAATCCGAGCCGGAGGCCATCGAAGACCGCGATGAGCGAGACCGGCTCGACCTCGATCCCGGTCTCTTCGTAGACCTCCTTGACGGCGATCTCCGACGGCGAGTACCCGACGTCGGCCCAGCCCACCGGGTACAGCCAGAATCCGTAGTCGGCGCGCTGCGTCAGCAGGATCTCCCCGCGTTCGTTGCCGACGATCGCGGCCACCGCCACCTTCGGCGTGACATAACCGGCCACGCCTTCGCCGACCGTCGCGAGCCACTCCTCGAACAGCGCGTCGGATTCGGCTTCCTCGATGGCCGCGGCCCGAATATCGGCCGCGACCTTCAGCACCTCTTCGAATCGTTCGCGCTCGTACAAGCTCTGCGTGAAGCCCAGCCCCGTGCGGGCCACCCCCGAGAGCGTCTCCGCCCACCGGAGCAGATCGACGGCCGATACCGCGTGCTCGTCCATCGGTGCAGCCTACGTCGCGTCACGACCGGCGTCATCGGTGCTCAGCCGGGCGATCAACGCGTGGCGCAGTGCTTCGAGCTCGCCCGGATCGGTGACCTTGCCACCCGAACCGTCGCGCACGTAGAACACGTCGACGACCCGCTCTCCGATCGTCGCGACCTTGGCGGTGGACACATCGAGGCCGAGATCCGAAAAGGTGCGGGCGACCCGGGCCAGGACACCGATCTCGTCATCGGCATGGACTTCGACGATCGTGGCGAAGTCGGAGCCTTCCAGGTCCACGGCGACCGACACCGGTTGCGGCGCGTGTGCGTCACGGCGCGGCGAGCGATACCTCTCGATGCGGTCCCGGAGACGGTCCGCGAGCTCGATCTCGCCGGCGACGCTCCGGCGGATCGTCTCCGACGCGTCGAACCTCGCGTCGTCGGTCGCCAATCGGTTGAATCGATCGACGCCCCGATAGATCTCGAGGGCCCGACCGTCGCCGCGCGTGTACGCCGCGGCGTCGTGGATGTCGAAGCCCACCAACGCGAGCGCGCCGGCCACGTGCGCGAGGAGTCCCGTTCGGTCGGGCGAGGCGATCGCCACCTCGATGCGGCCGTCGCCAAGGTCGCGCCAGCGGGTTTCGAAGCGTCCGGAACCAAGCAGTTTCCGGTGGTCCAGTATGCCGTCGACATCGAACGCCAGTGCATACGAAGGTGGCATCGCGTCGAGGAGACGATCGGCTTCGTCGGCACCGATGAGCTCACGCAACCGGGACCGGCGTTCGACGGCGGTGCTCGCCAGGACCTCGCCGCGTTCGAGGAGCCCCTCCGTCTTGAGGAACAGCTCGGTGACGAGGGCCGCCTTCGCGGGACCCCACGCCGCGGGTCCCGTCGCGCGAGAATCGGCGATCGTCAGGACGTAGAGCAACCGCAGGCGATCGGAACCACCGACCGCTCGGGCAAAGCGAGCGATCGTGGCTTCGTCGGAGAGATCGCGTCGCGTCGCCGTGTCCGCAAGCAGGAGATGGCTTCGGACCAGCCAGCCGATCGCGTCCACGCCGTCCTCGTCGACACGAAGTCGCCGCGCGATCGACACCGCGACGTCGGCACCGGTCACGGAGTGATCACCGGCCAGACCCTTGCCGATGTCGTGCAGCACGGCCCCGAGCAGCAGGACCTCCCGCGCGCAATTTCGAGCGACATCGCCGTCGAAGCTCGCTTCCTCGAGGATCGCCGCGCATTCGCATGCGGTTTCGAGGAGGTGCCGGTCCACCGTGAAGCGGTGGTAGGCGTTGCGTTGAGGCAACGAACGCACGTGTTCCCATTCGGGCAGCAGCGTCGTCAGCACGTCCGCGTACTCCAGCGCTTCGAACACGGCGACCGCGGTGCGTCCCCTCCCCAAGAGCGCGATCAACTCCTGCCGCGTCTCCGCGCTCCACGTCACGTCCGGCAGCTCGCGCGTTCGCTCCAGCGTTCGTCGATCGATGGGAACGTCGAGCGACGCGGCCGCGTTGGCGAGACGAAGCACGAAGGGCGCATCCATCACCGTATCGGGGTCCGCGGTGATGCGGCCACCGAGGAGGTGAACCCCGGCACCCAGCTCGCGGCGGCGATCCAACGCACGGGCACGGACACGGTGAGCTCGGGCGCCCAGACCTCGTGCACGCAGCGCGGTCATGACGTCGGTCCCGATCCACGCGACTTCGCGCGTGGCGCGAGCCAGCGTCCTCATCATGGCGTCGGCGTCGCGCGCGCCCACTGCCGCGGCGACGGCGTCCTGCTCCTGCAAAGCAAGCACGTCCGTCCGTGCGCCCGTCACGCGGTGGAGGGCGACCCGGATGTCGAGGAGACGATCGGAGTGCGCCCGCAGGCGGGCGGGATCCTCGGGTCGCAGGAGGCCAACCTCCACGAGCGCCCCAAGGCCTCCCGGGCCGCCGAACGTGTGACCCGCCCACTCGAGCGAGTGGACGTCGCGCAGTCCGCCTTCGCCCTCTTTCAGATTTGGCTCGAGCATCTCGGCCACGGCACCAAAGCGGGCGCGTCGCTCGTCGGCCGCATCGGACAGCGTGTCGACGACCTTCGTGGCCCGGCGCACGCAGAGCCGGCGCACCGCGTCGACCAGCTCGCGTACGAACGGCGGATCCCCGGCGACGCACCGCACGTCGAGGAGCCCGGTCAGGACCTCGAAGTCCTCCTCGGCGAGGGCGAGTGTCTCCGTCGGCGTCCGGGTCCCGTGTCCCAACACGAATCCGGCGTCCCACAACGGGTACCAGAGTGCCTCCGACACCGACGCGAGGTCGCCGCCGCCGTCGTGGACGAGCAGCACATCGACGTCGGATCCGGGACATAGCTCACGACGGCCGTACGAGCCGTACGCGACGACTCCGACACGGCCCCCGTGCCCCGCCGAGCCGAGCTGTCGCGCGAGTGCATCGTCGACGACGTCTGACAACGCGCGACCGAACGCCACACCTCCGAGTGAGCGATCGGCGACGAGTCGCTCCCGGATCCCCCGTAGCGACTCGTCGTGCTCCGGACGTGGATCAGACGGCGTCGGGACCCACTTCGCCGGTGCGGATGCGGTGCACGGAATCGACGGGCACCACCCAGACCTTCCCGTCGCCGATCTTGCCGGTCCGGGCGGCTTCGATGAGTTTCGCCGTGACACGCTCGACGTCGGAATCGTCGACGAGGATCTCGATCCGAACCTTCGGCACGAAGTCGATCGTGTACTCCGCCCCGCGGTAGACCTCGGTGTGGCCGCGCTGACGCCCGAAGCCCTGCACCTCGGAGACGGTGAGCCCCTGGACGCCCAACTCCTTGACCGCCGCCTTGACGTCGTCGAGCTTGAACGGCTTCACGATCCCGACGATGAGCTTCATGCGTTCCCCTTCCGCGCGTTCGCCCGCATCACACGAGGTCCAATGCGTAGCCGGTCTCCGAATGCTGTGTCAGGTCGAGGCCCGTGTGCTCGTCTTCGTCGGAGACCCGCAGCCCGCCCTTCATGACCTTGTTCATCGTCCACACGATCGCGTAGGTGACCACGAACGAATACACGACCGTGGCGCCAACCGCGAGCACCTGCTCGCCGAACAACCCCCACCCGCCTCCCTGGAAGACGCCATCGGCGCCCGCAGGGTTGACGGCGCGGTCGGCGAAGAATCCCAGAAGCAGCGAGCCGAGGATTCCGCCGACGAGGTGCACACCGATCACGTCGAGCGAGTCGTCGTAGCGGAACTTGAACTTCATGCTCACTGCGAAGAAGCACACGGCGCCGGTGATGGCGCCGATGCAGACCGGAGCCATCCCGCCGACGAACCCGGCACACGGGGTGATGGCCACGAGTCCGGCGACGGCGCCCGACGCGGCACCCAGGGTGGTGGCGTGGCCGGTCTTGATGCGCTCGAAGAGCAACCAGCCCAGCATGGCCGCCGCCGCGGCCAGGTGCGTGTTGACCAGGGCCTGCGCCGCCACCGCATTCCCGGCCAGGGCGGAGCCGGCGTTGAAACCGAACCAACCGAACCACAGAATGCCGGTGCCGATCAGCGTCAGCGGCAGCGAGTGGGGCGGCATCGGATGTTCCGGCCACCCGCGTCGCCGGCCGAGCACGAACACCACGGCCAACGCCGCGATCCCCGCGTTGACGTGCACGACGGTCCCCCCCGCGAAGTCGAGCGCACCGCGACGGAACAGCCAGCCGGCGGGGGCGAAGACCCAGTGGGCCACCGGCGCGTACACCAGGATCGCCCACAATCCGAGGAACCACGCCCAGGCCGCGAACTTCATCCGGTCCGCGATGGCACCGGTGATCAACGCGGGAGTGATGACGGCGAACATCATCTGATACGCCATGAACAGCAACGGTGGGATGGCGAGCCCGAGCGGTCGGATGCTGGGTGGAAAGACGCGCGCCGCATTCGACAGGAAGGTGAAGTGGAGATCGCCGATCCACTTGCCGGTGCCGCCGAACGCGAGCGAGTACACGATCACGGCCCACAACACGCTCACGAGTCCGAGCGAGAAGAAGTTCTGCATCAGCATCGCGAGCACGTTCTTCGTACGGACCATGCCGCCGTAGAACAGTGCGAGCCCCGGCGTCATGAACATCACCAGGGCCGCCGAGATCAGCACCCACGTGGTGTCACCCGGATTGACCTTCACCCTGTCACCTCCCGTTCAGGAACTGACGGGGCAGCGTAATGAGTCGCGACCGGCCGGGTCGGGTCGACCGCGTCGGCCCGCGGCGGCGCGGGCACCCGCCGAATGGCTCAGCCGAAGGTGCGCACGCCGGTGACCACGTCGTCGAGACCCGACGCCGGTTGCGGCGAAGCGAAGAAGAACCCCTGAGCATCGTCGCAACCCAACGCGACGAGCTCTCGGATCTGCTCCCGGGTCTCGACACCCTCGGCCACGACGCGAAGGCCCAGCGCGTGGCCCAGGCTGACGACCGCCGCCACAATCGCGGAGTCCTCCGGATCCGTGCCCAGGCCGTCCACGAACGATCGGTCGATCTTCACCGAATCCACCGGGAACCGCTTGAGATAGCCGAGCGACGAGTAGCCGGTGCCGAAGTCGTCGATGCTCAGGCCGACGCCCAGGGTGCGCAGAGATCGCAAGGCCTCCATCGTGGTCTCGGCGTCGTCCATCAGGACGCTCTCGGTGATCTCGAGGCACAGCCGGGCGGGGTTCGCGCCGCTTCGCTCGAGCGCCCGGGTCACGCTCTCGATCAGATCGCTCTGTGCGAGTTGGCGCGCCGACAAGTTCACCGAGACCACGAACTCGTCGTCGGCCGAGCCGAGCACCTGCCAGCTTGCGATCTGACGACATACCTCGTCGAGCACCCAGTTCCCGATCGGGATGATCAGTCCGGTTTCCTCGGCGAGATGGATGAACTCCTGCGGCCCGATCAGGCCGCGCTCGGAGTGCTGCCACCGCACGAGCGCCTCGACCCCAGTGCACCGGCCTTCGGACAGCGAGATGACCGGTTGATAGAACACCTTGAACTCGCGCCGGTCGAGGGCGCGGTGGAGGGCGTTCTCCGTATCGAGCCGCTGCCGCGCGTTCGCGCGCATCGCCTCGTCGAAGAGCTCCCAGCGTCCCTTGCCGCGCTCCTTGGCGCGGTACATCGCCGCGTCGGCGTCGCGCAGCAGCGCCTCGGCCCGTTCGCCGGCGCCACCCGCCAGCGCGATCCCGATGCTGGCGCTCAGGAACACCTCGTCACCGGCCAGATCGAACGGACGCTGCAGCACGTCGAGGAGACGCTCGGCCACGTCGACGACCTGAGACTTCGCATCCGGCGCCGAGAGGTCCTCACAGAGGATCGTGAACTCGTCGCCGCCGAACCGCGACACGGTGTCGCCGGGCCGCACGACGCTCTGGAGGCGCAGGGCAACCTGACGGAGCAGGTTGTCGCCTTGATCGTGTCCCATGCTGTCGTTGACGCCTTTGAACCGGTCGAGGTCGATGAACAAGACCGCGACGTTCGTGTGGTGCCGTCGAGATCGAGCGAGCGCGAGCGTGAGGAACTCGAAGAAGAGCAGCCGGTTCGGGAGTGACGTGAGCGGATCGTGATGGGCCTGGTGGGCGAGTCTCGATTCGAACGTCTTGCGCTCGATCGCAATCGCCGCGAGGTGCACGATGAAGTCGAGGATGGCTGCGGTGGCGTTGTTCGGTTCGGTCGGTTCCGAGAAATGGAGCCCGACGGTGCCAATGATCGGTCCGGTCCCGGACGCTCGTACGGGGATCACCCAGAGGGACCGCACATCATGGGCGGCGAACATCTCACGGCCCGTCGCGGCGACCAGATCCGAGCTCACGTCGGCCACGAAGATCCGTTCGCTCCGGAACGCGGCGGCACCATACGGACCGCTGTCGGGCCCGACGGCGCTCTCGTCGAGCTGTTCGAGCAAGGTGCCCGGCAGACTCGGGGCCGCCCCCATGCGCAGCGATGCGCCATCGTCGGACACGAGAAGGATCGAGCCCCGGGCACCCGGAACGCGTTCCTCCGCGACACGGCAGATCTCCGCGAGCGCATCGTGCAACGACGCGCCGGTCGCGATGAGCTCGAGGATCCGCGCCTGCGACGCGATCAGGTTCCTCGCGTTGTACTGCTCCGTCACATCTCGGCCGGTTACCACGAAACCACCGATGGCGGGATCGTCGAACAGGTTGCTCGACTGGGTCTCGATGTTCCTCCACGTGCCGTCCGCGTGGAGGAACCGCACCTCGATCCAGTCCGCGATCCCGATACCGGCGACCGCGCGGTCGAACATGAACACGATCGCGTCGAGATCATCGGGATGGATCAGCTCGAAGGGGCTGCGCCCCGCGAGATCCTCCGGGCGGTACCCGAGGATCCGTTCCACCGAGGGGCTGAGATAGCGCATCGACCCATCGGCCTCGACGACCGCGACGATGTCGGACGAGTTCTGCACCAGGGCGCGGAATCGCGCTTCACTGTCGTGGAGGGCTGCGAGCGCGGCCTGCTGCGCGGTGACGTCGACCATCACCGCGATCGCGGCGATGATCCGCCCGTCGCCGTCGCGCATCGGCGCGGTGGAGAACCTCGTGATGATCTCGTGACCGTCACGATGCAGTCGCACGGCCTCGAGATCGTGTACCACTTCGCCCGCGAACACCCGGGAGGCGAGTTGGTTCACCTCGTCGACGTCGGCGCTGTGAACGAACGGCGGCACGCGACCGAGGACGTCGACGGCGGTCCATCCGAACAGGCGCTCGGCCGCCGGGTTCCAGAGCTCGATCCGGCCGTCGAGGCTGAACGCCGCGATGGCGAGCGGCGAGTGCTCGACGATCGCCGAGAGCGTCTCGTTCGACTGCCGGAGAGCCTCGTTGATCTCACGGACCGCCTCGTCCGACTCCCGCCGCTCGGTGATGTCACGCGCGTTGATCACGATGCCGGCGACGTTGGGATCGTGGAGGAGCCCCGTCGCGATCGCCTCGACCCATCGCCATTCGCCGGATTCGGTCCGGATCCTCATCTCGAACGGTTTCGACGAGCCTTCGAGTTTGCTCAACATGCCGGCGATGGCGCGCGTCCGGATCGCGTCATCGGGATGGGTCAGCCCCTGCAACGGACGGCCCAGCGCGTCGTCGAGCGAGACGCCGAGAAAGCGCGCCGACGACGGGCTGAGGTATTGGATGGTCCCCATGCCGTCGACGACACACACGAGCTCGGACGAGTTCTCGGTCAACGACCGGAAACGCTCTTCACTCGCGCGCAGCGCCTGCTCCGCGCGGCGCCGGTCGGTGACGTCGGCGATCACGCTCATCACCATCGCGACGCGACCCGCGCTGTCATGAATGGGCGCCGCGGAAATGCTCACGTCGACGATCGATCCGTCCTTGCAGCGGCGAGCAACCTCCTGACCCCGAACCGTTTCACCGCCGAACGCGGCCTCGAGCAACGCTTCGAATTGGGGGATCTGATCCTCCGCAACGAACGGAACCCGCCGGCCGATGACCTCGCCCTCCGACCAACCGAACAGCTCTTCGCACGCCCGGCTCCAGAGCTGCACGTTGCCGCTCCGGTCGAGCGCATAGATCGGAAGCGGCGAGCTCTGCACGATCGCCCGGAGCGCGGCTTCGCTGCGGGCTCGGGCCTCTTCGGCTTCGCGACGTTCGGTGATGTCGTGCGAGTTCGTGACCATCCCCTGCACGACCGGATCGTCGAGCAGGTTCGTGGTCCGCGAGGCGATCCACCGCCACGAACCGTCAGCATGCCGGAAGCGATATTCGACGGGCATCGTCGCGTTCGGATGTTCGGCCAGCTCCTCCATGACCCGAGCCACAAGCGGCGCGTCATCCGGGTCGAGCAGGCACGAAACGTCGATCGCCGCGAGTTCCGCCGGGGTCCAGCCCAACACCGATTCGACCGAGGGACTCACATATGAGACACCGTCGGGACGCCATACGGAGATGAGATCCGTCGCGTTCAGTACCAGCGAGCGATACCACGCCTGGCTGCTCGCCAGCCGTTCGGCCAGATGTGCCGCTTCGCGTTCGGTGGCCTTGCGATCAGTCACGTCCTCGACCGATCCCACCACCGAACGGGTACCTTCGGGACTCTCGGTCACCGACACCCGGGCGCGCAACTCGCGGATCTCGCCGTCACGCCGACAGATCCTGAATTCGATATCGCGATCGCCGCCGTGAGCGATGAGGTCTTCACGGAGGAGCGCGACGCGTGCGGCGTCGTCCGGATGGAGCAGCGACATCCAGTCGTCGGCGCGCCCACTCGATCCCGTTGCGCCGGCGATCTCGAGCAGGCGATCGTTCGCGAACACCTTGGCGGAATCCAATTCGCGAATGAAGATCCCGATCGGTGCCGCGGTAGCGAGCGCACGGAAGTTGGCATCGGTGTCGCCCCCGAGCATCGACAGCCGCAGCGCGTCGAGATCGCGAGCCACCGCAAGCAAATGGGTGCACACGCCCGCCGCGTCGACGATCGGCTCGAGCGCGGTCTCCAGCCTGACGTGACGATCGTCGATGAGCGTGTCGACTCGATAGCGGACGGGTCGCTCGGAGCGCAGGACGTCGTCGCACTGCTCGAGCAATTGCCCGGCGAGCAGCGGCGCGAGGATCTCTTCGGGTGCGTGTCCGACAACCGCTCGACCCGACGGGGAGAAGAGCCGGCACCACGCCTCGTTCGCCGCGACACAGCGGTACCGCGGCGTCGAACCACCGGGCCGCACCTCGACGAGCAGGACGAGGTCGTCGAGCACCGCGTCGCGGTTCGACTCGCCGGCCGTCGGTTTGCCGGCCATCAATTCGCCGGCCATCAGCTCGGGCGGCATGGGACGGCTCACGTCGGCTCGCTCCGTCATCGCCCGTTCATCCACGCCACTGGTCGTGCACGCTCCATGTCGCTCGTAGGATCCCCGGCGGAGGGTGGAAGGTCGTTACGTCCGCTTCCTGCGGAATAATTAGGATACCGGCACTTCAAGGAGTCCGAGACCACGTCCCCGGCCGGCTGCGACACGGCGGTAGACGGGTCAGCTCTCGAGAACGTCGCCCTGCATGGCGTTCACCGTGCAGCCCACGCCCTCGAGGTAGGCAATCGCCGCGGCGCGTTGGTCGTCGGTCCCGCCGAGCTCCAGGATCACCCAGCCGGAGTGGGCTTCGACGTTCGCGCGGCGGATGTTGGGCACCACGTCGAACTGCTTCATCATCTCGTACAACATCGGCCGGTCCACGAGCTCCTCGGGGAAGGACACGAACAGGCGGACCGAATGCATCGCATCTCCCTCGTCGAAGGCGGTCAACAGGCAATCGACCGCAGGCTAGCGGCGCGACGCACCGCCGGGACAGGCCGACCTTCGGACGGGTCGGGCCGGGGACCGCGGACGCGCTCAGCCTGACAGGCCGACTCGGGCCAGGGCCTCGCCCGGCTCGAGCAGCAGACCGGTGACGAACGGGCCGAACTCGGCGTAGCGCGCCGAGGCCTCGTCGAAGCGCATCTCGTACACGATGTCCTTGATGGCGACGGGATCGTCGGCGAGCAACGTCACTCCCCACTCCCAGTCGTCGAGACCGACGGAGCCCGTGATGAGCTGGAGCACGCGGCCCGCATACGTGCGACCGACGCGAGCGTGGCCGCCCATGATGCGTTTGCGGTTCTCGAAGGACAGTGCGTACCAGTTGGCGTCGGCCTCGCGGCGCTTCGCCATCGGGTAGAAGCAGATCGTCTTCTTCAACGGCAGCTTCGGGTGCAGCCGTTGCTCCTGATAATGAGCGATGCGATCGCGCCAGACGACGAGTCGCGCTTCGATCTCGGCGTCGTCCGTGAGGCCTTCCTCGTTGTGCAAGCGTGCCCGTTCGTCGCCCTCGGTCGACGTGTACTCGGAGAGTTCGGTCAGCGAGAGATACGAATCGACGAGCTGCAGTGGCGCGGCGGCAAGCTCGGTCTGGAACAGCTGGAGCCGGGCGAGGTCGGGACCGAGCACCATCACGCCGAGATCGGCCTTGTGACCGAGCACCGCGAACAGCAACGCCTGATGGCCGTCACGCTCGAGCGCGGCAACGGCGTCGAGGACCACCTTCGCGGCCTGCGGCTGCTCCTCGGCGCGCTCGCGATCGACCACGTAGAACAGGTGCAGTACGCCCCAACCAACCGACGGATTCACGGATTCCATGCGGTTCAGGCTACCGGCCGCCGATCCCGACGGCCGAGCCGTCTACGTGTTGAGGCTGTTTCCTCCGCTCGGGAGTTTGCCCGTCATCGATCCCAGCAGGTTCCCGAAATCGCCGGTCTCTTCGGCCGGGGGGGCCTCGATGTGCACCGGCGTGCCGTAGTCGAACACATCCATCGTGAGCTCCATCGCGCTGGCGGACACTCCCGCCGCACTCCCTCCGGCAGCGCCGAGCATCGAGGACGTGTCCATCTTCAACTTCATGCGCCGCAGCAGGCCGTCGCGATCGATCCACACGTCCATCGGGATCTTCGTGCTCCCGAGCTTGGCGTACGTCTTCTGCAGCGCATCGAGCGCATCGGCAGTCAGCTTCGAACGCTGCTCGGCCGGCATGTTGTCGATGATCTTCTTCGGATCGACGTTCGCGGAGTAGTGCGTGGCCTCGACGCCGCGGATCGTGTCGGTACCGAGTGCCTTCACGCCGTCGGACGCACCGTTGAGATACGCGAGGTATTGGGAACCGTCGTACTGCTGGTTACCACTCGTGAGTTGCTTGGCCGCGTCGCCGAGCTTGCCGAGTGTCGACATGTCGAGCTTGAGCCATGGCTTGTCGCCCGTCGACCGGCCACCGAGCAGCGCCGCAGGCATCTTCATGTAGAACACCCCACCGACGATGCGCTCTTCCATGGTGAGGTCGCCGCCGCCCAAGCCGGCTGCGCCCGCTCCGGGGATCTGTGAGAGCAGCTTGGACATGTCGATCGTCATCTCCGACGACTTGTTGGCGAAGTCCTCGCTGCCGTCGACGGTCATGTCCACATCAATCGGCTTGCCGAGCATCTGCATGTTCATGACCATGTGCATCGAGAGCTTGGCGCTCCCCGCGTCCACCGATTTGGAGGCCGCGTCGCGCAGCACCTTCGCCGATGTCAGCCGGGCCTGCGTGATGTTCGTGGTCTCCCGTGCCTGCCGGCCCGACGAACCGCACGCGCCGACCATGAGGGCCAGGGCACATGCAACGGCGACGGCGGCGGCTCGATCGGATCGCATGGGACTCCTCGGAGGCGGGCTGGTGCTGCGTTGGAATGTAGGACGGAACCGGGGATGTTTCGACCGAATTTCGACCGAGCTTGAACGCGACCGGGCCGCCCCGGAGGGCGGCCCGGTCTTCGCTCGCTTCGGTCGGAACTGCTGTTCAGAACCTCGGGGCGTGGTAATCGCTACAGATGGGGCCGAGAGTGGCCCAGCTGCAGTGCGCGACCTGTACGTAGCTCGCACCCACGGTCGACCAGGTCGGGACCGCGGCACCGTGAGGAACGTAGACGTGCACCTTCATCGACATGACCCGGCTCTGGCCCGGCCCGATCCAGCCCGGCTGGCCGGAGTGGGAATCAGGGAGCCAGTGCACGCTTCCGCTCCCGGCGCCCGCCGACCCGGCGCCGATGGTCTCGCCGCTGCAGAGCTTGTAATGCAACGCGACGCTGCCCCCGAAGCTCAGGTCGCCGCCGTACTCGGTACAGGAGGCCGTGCGGATGTCCGCCACGGGCTCGACCATGCCGTTGCTGGCCATGTCGGTCCGCTGCGCCACGGCGGCCATCGCCGCCGCAGTCATCGTCCAGTCGCTGATCGACCAGAAGCGCAGCTGCATCTGCAGGTCGTAGACATCGAGCCCGGCGAAGTTCGACGCCAACCAGGTCTTCTGCCAGCACCGCTCCGCGTGGATGTAGCTGTCGTTGTAGATCGTGGTGCAGTCGGACGCACCGGCCTGACCGGGCGCCGGCGGGTTGTGCGGATCGGCCGCCACACAGCCGCCGACCAATGACAGTGCTCCCACCATTGCGCCCACAAGGACAGTTCGCGCTCGTATCATCGCTTTCCCCCCAGCCTATTCAAAGGGCCCCAGACCCCATTTAGCTCATTAATTGCATGAAACGTTAGACCAGTCACTTACAGGACTCAAGGGGACGCGAGTGGGCCGCCCCGAAGGGCGGCCCACGAAACGCTTGGAGGGGAGGAGCGGTGACGACTAGAAGTCGCCCATGCCCCCCATGTCGGGCATGCCGCCACCGGGCATGCCGCCGGCGCCCTTCTCTTCGGGCTTGTCGGCGACGACGGCCTCGGTGGTGAGGAACAGCGCCGCGATCGAAGCTGCGTTCTGCAGCGCCGAGCGCGTCACCTTCGCGGCGTCGATGACGCCGGCCTTCACGAGGTCCTCGTACTCACCGGTCGCGGCGTTGAGGCCGTTTGCTCCCTTGAGGTTGCGCACCTTCTCCACGATGACGCCGCCTTCGTAGCCGGCGTTCAGCGCGATCTGCTTCAGCGGCTCCTCGAGCGCACGGGCCACGGCACGAGCACCCGTGGCCTCGTCGCCCTCGAGCGTGAGGGCCAGCTCCTGCACCTTGGCCTGCGCCCGCAACAGCGCGACGCCACCACCGGGCACAACGCCTTCTTCGACGGCAGCCTTCGTGGTCTGCACGGCGTCTTCGATGCGGTGCTTCTTCTCTTTGAGCTCCACCTCGGTGGCCGCACCGACCTTGATGATCGCCACGCCGCCCGACAGCTTCGCGAGACGCTCCTGGAGCTTCTCGCGGTCGTAGTCGGAGTCGGTGTTGTCGATCTCGGCGCGGATCTGGTTGATCCGGCCCTGCACGTCGGCACGCGAACCCGAGCCCTCGACGATCGTCGTCTCGTCCTTGGTCACCACGATCTTGCGGGCCCGGCCGAGCAGCTCGAGACCAACGCCCTCGAGCTTGAGACCAACCTCTTCGGAGACGACCTGGCCGCCGGTGAGGATCGCCATGTCCTGGAGCATGGCCTTGCGGCGCTCGCCGAAGCCGGGGGCCTTGATCGCAACCGACTTGAACGTGCCGCGGATCTTGTTGACCACCAGCGTGGCCAGCGCCTCACCCTCGACGTCCTCGGCGAGGATGACGAGCGGCTTGCCGGTCTGCATGACCTTCTCGAGCACGGGGAGCATGTCCTTGACGGCCGAGATCTTGTTGCTGACGAGCAACAGGTACGCGTCGTCGACAACGGCCTCCATGCGCTCGGGGTCGGTCACGAAGTACGGCGAGATGTAGCCCTTGTCGAAGCGCATGCCTTCGACGAGATCGAGCTCCATGCCGAAGGTCTGGCTCTCCTCGACGGTGATCACACCGTCGGTGCCGACCTTGTCGAGTGCCTCGGCGATCATCGAGCCGATCTCCTTGTCGGCGGCCGAGATGGCCGCGACGTTGGCGATCTGCGCGTGATCGGTCTTGACGCTCTTGGAGTCCTTCTTGATCGACTCGACCGCCGCCGCGACCGCCGCCTCGATGCCCTTCTTCATGGTCATCGGGTTCGCGCCGGCCGCGACATTGCGCAGACCTTCACGCACCATGGCCCACGCGAGCACCGTGGCCGTCGTCGTACCGTCACCGGCGACGTCGTCGGTCTTCTTGGCGACTTCCTTGACGAGCTCCGCGCCGATCTTCTCGAACGGGTCCTCGAGGTCGATCTCTTTGGCGATGGACACACCGTCGTTCGTGATCGTGGGTGCGCCCCACTTCTTCTCGAGCACGACGTTGCGGCCTTTCGGGCCGAGAGTGACCCGGACCGCGTCGGCGAGCTTGTTCATTCCCGCTTCGAGCGACCGACGGGCGTGCTCGTCGTATGCGATCTGCTTCGGCATTCGTTGACCCCCTGGGGCAGCGTTGGTGATGGTTGCTTCGATCGTTGCGACCGGGCGGTGGCACCCGGTCGTTAGCACTCGGCCATGGCGAGTGCTAAGTCATGTTGGCACTCGCGAGCGGCGAGTGCAAGCCAGCCCGGGTGGTACCTCTCTCGACGACGAGGCAAGCTCTCGCCATGAGCCCCTCTGCAGCCGGCCTGCGTCTCGCCTCACCGCCCGACCACAACGAATTGATGCGTATGGCCCGAGCGCTCTGGCCCCGAGAAGGCGACGACGTGCTGGCCGAGGTCGCGAGCTGGTTCGCCGGCACTCCGGGCCGCCCCTGCGCCGCGTTCGTCGCCGAGCGTCCGACCGGTGGACTCGGAGGCTTCCTCTGGGCGGGCGAGCGCGACGACGCCGACGGCCGTGTCACGTCACCCGTCGCCTTCGTCGAAGGTTGGTTCGTCGATGCCGACTTGCGCGGCCAAGGCGTCGGCGCGCGGCTCATGGCCGAGGCTCGCGGATGGGCCCGGGGCCGAGGCCACCGCGAGCTCGGCTCGGACGCCGATCTGGACAACGCGGCGAGCATCACAGCTCACCACTCGTTGGGCTTCCGCGAAGCGGCTCGGATCGTGTGCTTCGTCATCGACGTCTGAGACTTCCCGATTCCGGTGCCGGTAGTCTCGACGGCGATGGCCGAGATGCACGACACCACCGAGGAATACCTCGAGACGATCCTCGAAATCGAGGAAGAGGGCATCATCCCGATTCGCGCGCGGCTCGTCGAACGTCTCGGCCTCTCCGCGCCGTCCGTGTCCGAGACCGTCAACCGCCTGGTCGACCAGGGATACGCGGAGCTGCTGGACGACCGGAGCCTGCGCCTCACCGACTCGGGACGCGCCATCGCCACCACCATCGTGCGCCGCCACCGTCTCGCCGAGCGCCTGCTCACCGACGTCATCGGACTCGAGTGGGAGAAGGTCCACCGCGAAGCCGATCGTTGGGAGCACGCCATCTCGGCCGACGTCGAGGAGAAGCTGGTCCAGCTCCTCGGTGATCCGGCGACGTGCCCGCACGGCAATCCGATTCCCGGCTCCCGACATGCGCCCGACACGTCGGACGCGAGACCACTGGCGGGGTCGGCGCCGGGGGCGATCACGGTGACGCGGATCAGCGAGAAGCTCGAGCTCGACGACGACGCCCTCCAGCTCCTCGCGGCGGCGAAGCTGATCCCGGGACGAGGTGCGCGCGTGGTGTCCACGGATGCGTCCGGGGTCACGACGAAGACCGACGCCGGTGAGCACGTCGTGCCGAACGACCTCGCCGCGCTCGTGTGGGTCACGCCGGTCTGACGGCGTGCTACGTGCCGGCTGCCACCAGCACCAAGTCGGTCGCGAACCCCGCGAACAGCCCGATGAGTAGGCCCCACATCAGCATCTCCTGTTGGTCCAGCTTCTGCGCGACGCGCAACAACTGCACCACCACGTACAGAATCGACCCACCGGCGAGCGCGAGAAACGCCATCCCGAGCGTGGTGTTCACCCACGCTTGACCGACCAGCGTCCCGACGAACGTGGGCCCACCGCCGATGACTCCCATCGTCACGAGAAAGCCCCATGACGGCAGCACCGCCTCACCCGACAACGGCGCGACGATGCCGAACCCCTCGGTGGCGTTGTGCAGGCCGAAGCCGATGATCAACAGCACGGCCAGCTGGACTTCGCCGCTCGCCGCCGACTGACCGATGGCAAGACCTTCGGAGAAGTTGTGCAGCCCGATGCCCAGAGCGATGAACAGCGCGAGGCGTTGCGCCTCCGAGAGCCGCGCCACCACCGAACGTCGGACCACGAGCTCGTCGACGGCGGCAGCGCCCGGGCCGAACTTCGCGGGGGCGTCCCGGCGGAGCAGCCAGCGGTCGTAGTACACGAGCCCGAGCAGCCCGACACCGAACGCCACCAAGAAGATCGCCCCGCGCGCGGCCACCGTCACCCAGGAACCGTCATGTGTTCGCGCCGCAGCGTGCACGGCGTCTTCCACCGGCGACAGTCCGTTGCTCATCACGTCGACGAACAGGAACAGCAAGACGCCGGTAGCGATCGCGTTGAGCAACGCCCGGGCCTTGGGGCTGAGGTTGCGCAGCCGGCCGATCGGCAATCCCAGGAAGATCGTCGATCCGGCGATCGCTCCGAGCAACAAGATCCGACTCGTGGACATGGAACGCGTTCCCCTCGACGGCGGGTTGCCTCCCGCGGCCAGGGGCCGCATCTGACGACCCGTCAGTTACTAAGGGAAGCCTAACCTAGATGCCGAAATCGGTCAACCTCCCGACCCCTGGTGCGTACCTCAAGCCGAAAGAGTCGGCTCCAGGTACGCACGGGTCAGCCGCCGGCGACGGCGGGGATGATGCTGAGCGTCTGACCGGCGAAAACGGGCGTATCGACGCCGTCGAGGAAGCGGATGTCCTCGTCGGCCAGGAACACGTTCACGAAACGACGCAGCGCACCCGCGTCGTCGTACAGGCGCTCGGCGAAGCCCGGGTGGGCCGCGTCGAGGGCCGCGAGCACCTCGGCCACGGTGTCGCCGTCGAGCTGGACCTCGGCCGCGCCGCCGGAGAGGTTGCGGAGCTGGGTGGGAATACGAACGGTGACGGCCATGGAATGGGCTCCTGGGTCGAGGTGCCGGGCTGAGCGGTCGGGGTCCCGGCTCGGGTGTGAAGTTCCGGCTCAGTGGTCGATGGTGGACGGATCGAAGGCGGCGTGGAAGGCGTCGAGCGTGGGGGCGATCGTGGCCGTCGGGCCGACGACCGGCGCCACCGCGTCGATCGTCTTGAGACCGTGACCGGTGATGTAGGCGACGACGCGCTCGTCCTTCTTCACGATTCCTTGCTCGGCGAGGTGTCGCAGGCTGGCGATCGTGACCCCGCCCGCGGTCTCCGCGAAGATGCCCTCGGTGCGAGCAAGCAGGCGAATACCTTCGACGATCTCGTCGTCGGTCACGGCCGCGAGACCGCCGCCGCTCTGGCGCACCGCATCGAGCGCGAAATAGCCGTCGGCGGGATTGCCGATCGCGAGCGACTTGGCAATCGTCTTCGGCTTCACGGGCTTGATCGTGTCAGAGCCTTCGAGCCACGCCGTCGCCACGGGCGAGCATCCCGTGGCCTGTGCACCCGAGACTCGCAGCTCCGGCGCGTGGTCGAGGAGGCCCACCTTGAAGAGCTCGTCGAAACCCTTGCGGATCTTGGTGAGCAACGAACCGCTCGCGATCGGCACGACGACGTGATCTGGCGACTCCCAGCCGAGTTGTTCGGCGGTCTCGAACGCGAGCGTCTTGGATCCCTCCGCATAGAACGGACGGATGTTCACGTTGACGAACGCCCACTTGTACGTGCCCGCGAGCTCGGCGCACAGCCGGTTGACGTCGTCGTAGTTCCCTTCGATGGCCACGACGTTGCCGCCGTAGACCGCGGTCGTAACGATCTTGCCCTGCTCGAGATCGGCCGGTATGAACACGAAGCTGCGCAGCCCCGCACGCGCCGCGTGCGCCGCAACCGAGTTGGCGAGGTTGCCGGTGCTCGCGCAGGCCGCGGTCTTGAACCCGAACTCCAGGGCCTTCGACAACGCCACCGACGTGACCCGGTCCTTGAAGGAGTTCGTGGGGTTGAGCGTGTCGTTCTTGATCCAGACCTCGCCGAGGCCCAGCTCGGCGGCAAGGCGCTCGGCCCGCACCAGCGGCGTGTACCCGGCGCCGAGGTCCACGGCATTGCCCCGATCGACCGGCAGGAGGTCGGCATAGCGCCAGATCGTGCGCGGGCCGTTCGCGATCTTCTCGCGACTGATCGAGGATCGGATGCGGTCGTAGTCGTAGACGACCTCGAGCGGCCCGAAGCACCACTCACACGTGTAGATCGGCGCGACCTCGTACTCGTGGCCGCACTCGCGACATCGCAGACCCGTGACGTTCGCCATACCGGCGGTCTCTCCTTCTCCGTGAGCGGCGCGGGTGCGCCCCTCGGTCTCGACGCGCTCTCGAGCGCCTCGAGCGGAAACGACCGCTCTCGGGCTACTCATCGTTCGGGCATTGGCACCTTGCTCGCTCTGCGTTCCCGGACCCGCTCCCGGGTCTGGTTCTGCAGATCGTGCTGGTTGCCGCGGCGTCTTCGGGCCCGTCCCTCGGCCGCTCTCGATGAGCGCGTAATGCCCGAACAGGATGCCACGCACGACCCCGTCGTGCAAAGCGGTTCCGCCTACAGTTCGGCCATGCCGTTCTTCGTGGCGCCGGCGAACCACCGGGATTTCGAACCGACGGACCTCGCCCGGGCCAAGGCCGAGCAGGGCGCGTCCATCTCGGTCTGCATTCCCGCCCGCAACGAGGAGTCCACCGTCGGCGCCATCGTCAGCATGATCCGCTCGGAGCTCGTCGACCGGATCGGTCTCGTCGACGAGGTCGTGGTACTCGACGACGACTCCACGGACGGGACGGCGCGCGCCGCCGCCGCCGCCGGGGCCCGCGTGGAACCCGTCGCCACGATCCTGCCCGAAGCGGGACCCGGCTCGGGCAAGGGCAACGTCTTGTGGAAGTCGCTCGCGGTGTCCGGCGGCGACATCGTGTGTTGGGTCGACGCCGACCTGCGAGAGTTCGGCGCACATTTCATCTCCGGTCTCGTCGGACCGCTGCTCACCGATCCCGCGATCGCGTTCGTGAAGGGCTGCTACGACCGACCGCTCCACGGCGCCCCCACGGGCGGTGGACGGGTCACCGAGCTCGTGGCCCGCCCCCTCGTGTCGCATCTGTTCCCGGAGCTGGCGCGCATCGTGCAACCGTTGGGCGGCGAGTACGCGGGCCGGCGTTCGGTGCTCGAGTCCGTGCCGTTCGTCGAAGGGTGGGGCGTCGAGCTCGCGCTCCTCGTGGACATCAGTCGCGCGTTCGGCGTCTCGTCGATCGCACAAGTCGATCTCGGCGTGCGCGAGCACCGCAACCGATCGCTCGCGGAGCTCGCGCCGCAGGCGATGGCGATCCTCGTCACCGCACTCCGCCGCGCCGGGCTCGAACACGCCGACACCACCACCGAGGAGCTCGTCCGCTTCGACGGCCGCACCACCGAGCGCGTCGCGATCGAGCTTCGCGAGCGTCCCCCGATCGTCGAGCTCCCCGCCTATCGAGCGAAGCTCGGCCGCGAGCGCTCGGCGTAATCCACCATGCCGACGATCCGCGTGCTCTACACCGATGTCGACGGCACCCTCGTCGGCCCGCTCGGCAACCTCTTCCACACGGGCGATCGGGAGCTGACGCTCGCAGCCGCGAACGCGATCGTGCGCGCCCATCGCGAAGGACTCGAGATCGTGCCGTTGAGCGGCCGCGCCCGCCTTCGCATGTTCGAGCTCGGCCGGCTGCTCGGCCTCCAGTCGTGGATCTGCGAGCTGGGGGGTCTGCGCGTGTACCGGGGCGGCGGTGAGCTCGTGGTGGACGGCGGCGAGTACGACGGGCCGGGTCGCCCCGTCGACGCGCTGGCGAGGGCGAGCGCCGGGCTCGTCGACGCATTCACCACGCTGGAACCGCACGACCCCTGGAACGAAGGTCGCGAGGTGTCGTTGTTGCTGCGCGGCGACGCCGACGATCGAGCGGTTCGCACCTGGCTCGACGCCAACGGCTTCGCGTGGGCCGAGCTGCACGACAACGGCGTGATCCCCCGGCACTTCTCGTCGTTGCCCGGCGTGGAACGAGTCCGGGTGTATCACCTGTCGCCGCGTGGCATCTCGAAGCCACGGGCAATCAGCGCCGATCAGGCCCACCGGGGCCTCGAACCGTCCGAGTGCGCCATGATCGGCGACGCTCCGTCGGACCTCGCCTGTCACGAATACGTCGCGCGGTGCTTCCTCGTGCGCAACGCCGTCGACAAGGATCCCGAGCTCGCCGCCGCCGCCGACACCGTGGGCAACGCGACCGTCACCGAGCTCGGATTCGGCGAAGGCTTCGCCGAGGTCGTCGACACCCTCCTCACGGTGCGTACCTGAAGCCGAAAGAGTCGGCTCGAGGTACGCACGGTCATTCCAGGGCGGCGCGGCCGGCTTCGACAGCAGCTTCCTCCACCAGGAGCGCGGCGCGCGCGAAGGCCTCGCCGGCCTGCCAGACGCGATCGGTCAGTGCGTAGACGGCGACGTCGCCCAGCCCCTCGGCTCGTGCCCGAGCGTCGTCGGTCACTTGTCCAGCGATCACCCCCACATGGGGAACACCCTCGTCCAACGACCACTCGAGCACTCCGCCAACCACCTTGCCGTCGAAGCTCGTACGATCGAGCTTGCCTTCACCGGTGACGACGAGATCCGCGTCGGCGACGTGACGTTCGAAGTCCGCGGCCCGCGCCACGACCTCGAAGCCCGGTTCGAGCCGCGCGCCGATCGCGGCGAGTCCACCGGCGAGACCGCCGGCGGCACCCGACCCCTCGACGCTTCGAACGTCGACCCCGGTACGCTCCTCGTACTGCTCGGCGAGTCGCTCGAGCCGCCGCGTCAGCAGGGACACTTGCGCGGCCGACGCTCCCTTCTGCGGAGCGAACACCGGCGCCGCGTCGACGAACGTCGTCCTCACGTCGCACGCGACGGTCACGTCCAACCCGGCCAGCGACCAGCCGAGTGCATCGACCGCGCCCAGCCCGCCGTCGGTCGTCGCGCTGCCGCCCACGCCCACGACGATCCGCCGCGCCCCTGATCTGGAGGCGGCCGCGATCAGCTCACCCGTTCCACGCGACGTGGCCCGCAGTGGATCGTTCTTCCCCTCGACGAGCGCGAGCCCACTCGCCCGCGCCATCTCGATCACCGCGGTCCCGTCCGACAGCACCGCCCACTCGGCATCGACGGGATCACCCTGGGGACCCGTCACCGTCGTCCGGCGGAGCGAGCCACCCCGTGCCGAGAGCAACACGGCCAGCGTTCCTTCTCCGCCATCGGCCAGCGGAAGCTCGACGACATCGGCGAAGCCGGCCGTGTGCAGACCGCGCGCCATGGCCGCGGCGGCGGCGATCGCATCGAGGGTTCCCCGGAACTTGTCGGGGCAGGCCAGTGCCTTGGACATCTCGATAGATTGACCGCGACGAGGGCCCGCCCGCAGGCACGGGCCCCTGACCAGGGATGACCACACCGTGCTCGAACACGTACCGCTGCTCGAGAAGGACATCGCCGACTACCGGGACATCGTCGGCGACGAGGTGATCGAACGGATCCGCGGCCTGGCCGCGCCGTTGCACGGCGCCCGCATCCTTCACATCAACGCCACCGCGTACGGAGGCGGCGTGGCCGAATTGCTGGCGACGCACGTCCCGTTGCTGCGCAGCGTCGGGATCGACGCCAACTGGCACGTGATCCACGGCAGCGACGAGTTCTTCGCCGTCACCAAGAACGTGCACAACGCGTTGCAGGGAGCACCGGTCGACTGGACGCCGGCGATGCAACAGACCTACCTGCACAAGATGCTCGAGAACGCGGCGCTCGTCGAGGGCGAGTGGGACTACGTCGTGATCCACGACCCTCAACCCGCGGCATTGCTGGCGTTCCTCCAGGACTCGCCCGTGAACCGGCCCGAGACCAAGTGGATCTGGCGTTGTCACATCGATCTCACCGATGCGGATCCCGAAGTCTGGGAGTTCTTCCGTCCGTACGTCGAACGTCACGACGCGTCCGTGTGGACCATGCCGCAGTTCGTCCCGGCGTCGCTGCACATGGACCGTGTCGTGCAGGCGCCGCCGTGCATCGACCCGCTGTCGCCGAAGAACCTCGACCTCCCGGATGCGTTCGTCCGCGAGATCTGCAGGCAATACGGCATCGACGTCGACCGGCCGATCGTGTGCCAGGTGAGCCGCTTCGATCCGTGGAAGGATCCCGTCGGCGTGATCGAGGCGTTCCGGATCGTGCGCGACAATTTCCCGGACGCGCAGCTCGTGCTCGCGGGCTCGATGGCCACCGACGATCCCGAGGGATTCCAGGTGTGGGAGCAGGTCGAGGCCGAGCGCGCCGGCGACCGCGACATCCACCTGCTCTCCAACATCCAACAGGTCGGCGCGGTCCAGATCAACGCGTTCCAGCGCGCCGCCGATGTCGTGCTCCAGAAATCGCTGCGCGAGGGATTCGGGCTCACGGTGAGCGAAGGGTTGTGGAAGGGACGCCCGGTGATCGGCGGCCGGTGCGGCGGCATCACCTTGCAGATCAACGACGGTGTCGACGGGTACCTCGTGGACTCGGTCGACGCGTGCGCGCAGCGCACTCTCGAACTGTTGCGGAACCCCGCACAGGCCGACGAGTTCGGCGCCGCCGGACGCGAGCACGTACGCGCCAACTTCCTCTCGACCCGCGAGCTCGAAGACTGGCTCCGGCTGTTCAACGATCTCCGGAGCGGGCCCGCGTGATCATCGTCTCGCATCGCGGTCCGTTCTCGTTCACCGAGGAGGCCGACGGATCACTCTCCCGCCGCCGGGGCGCGGGTGGTGTCGCCAGCGCACTCGCACCGTTGCTCACCCGCCAACCCGGAACCCGGTGGGTCGCCGCCGCGATCGGCGAAGGTGATCGGATCGCCGCCGCGGCGGGCGCGCAGGTCGTCGACGAGATCGAGCTCCGGCTGGTCGCGCCCGAGCCCACTTTGCACCGCCTCCACTACGACATCGTGTCGAACGCGACGCTGTGGTTCCTCTATCACGGCCTCTACGACCTCCCCCGGCGGCCACGGTTCGACGCGCGTTTCCGCGACGCGTGGCACGCGTACGAGGCGGTGAACGGGCTCTTCGCCGACACCGTGTGCGAGTTCGCCGATCACGGCGAGATCGTGTTGGTGCAGGACTACCAGCTCGCGATGGTGCCGGCAATGATTCGCGAGCGCCGGCCCGATCTCCGCGCGTCGTTGTTCCATCACACCGCGTTCTGCGGACCCCAATCGGTGCGCGTACTCCCCGAGTACGCCGCGCAGGCACTGCTCGGCGCGATGGCCGCCGTGCCGTCCGGCTTCCACACCGCGCGCTGGGCGAGCGGATACGTTGCCTCCGCGCGCGAGATCCTCGGGGCCGACTACCCGATCACACCCGCGTTTCACGCCGCGCTCGGCCCCGACGTCGAGATGTTGCGCGAGACGGCGTCCACACCCGAAGCGCTCGCGGCGACGCAGCGGTTCGAAGCCGCGGTCGGTGATCGGCGTGTGATCCTGCGCACCGATCGGATCGAACCGTCCAAGAACATCGTACGCGGCTTCCTCGCGTACGACCTCCTGCTGGAGGAGCATCCCGAGTGGCGCAACCGCGTGGTGTTCCTCGCGTTGCTCTACGCGTCGCGCGAGACGATGCCCGAGTATCTCTCCTATCGCCAGGAGGTCGTCCAGGCCGCCGCGCGGGTGAACGCCCGCTGGGCCACTCCCGACTGGCAGCCGATCGTGCTGGAGACGGACGACGACTTCCCCCGCAGCATCGCCGGGATGAAGCGCTACGACGTGCTCCTCGTGAACCCCATCAAGGACGGGCTCAATCTCGTGGCCAAGGAGGGACCACTGCTCAACGAACGAGACGGCGTGTTGTGCCTGTCACGTGAGGCCGGATCCTTCGCCGAGCTCGGCGACGTCGCACTCCCGGTGCATCCGTACGACCTCGAGCAGACGGCGGACGCGTTATTGCAGGCGCTCGAGATGCCCGACGACGCCCGAACTGATCGCGCGATGCGGTTGCGCGCGCTCGCCGCCGCACGCAACCCGTCACTCTGGCTGGCCGACCTCATCGAGCACGCCGACGACGCTCCCTGATCGCGACCGCGAGATCGTCGAGGAGCACGGCGAGCTCGGCCGGACCGCCCACCGTGATGTCGGCGCGCCGGAGCAGTTCGGGTGGCGCTTCGTCGGAGTGCACCGCGACGCGAATCGCGTGGTCGATCTCACCCAGCGCGATCAGCTCGTCGAGCGCAGTGAACGCGGCCAGGTCACCATGGTCGTCGCCCGCGAACAGCACGCTGCGCATCCCGCGGCTCGCGTCGCGGGTCGCGGTCCCCTTGTCGACATCGATGGGTGGACGCAGCTCGACCGCGAGCCGGCCGGGCACGGCCCGCAATCCCAACTCGCCCGCCAGCGACGCGGCCAGCGTTTGTACGTCCTCGGCGCGATCGGGCGCGGTGCGGAAGTGCAACGTCACGGTCAACGCGTCCTTTGGTTCGACGAGCTCGGGCGGCAACTCGCGCCGCGCTCGTCGGACGGCATCGGCCACCCGCGACACGTACGGCTCCGCGTCATGGTGGACGACGACGGCCCCGTCGACGAGTCGCTGCATGCCGTAGAGCCCGATGTACTCGATGCCGGACACGTTCAGCGCGCGGCGCAGGAACTCGACGGTGCGTCCGCTGATCACGGCGACACGGGCGACCTCGTTCGCGAGCGCGCCCAGCGCGGCCCGGGCCGCGGGGAGCGGCATCGCCCGCGCGGGATCGTCGACGATCGCGGCGAGCGAGCCGTCGTAGTCCAGGAGCACCGCGGCGCGGTCGGGCTCCTGTATCCACGATTGGAACCGAGCGCGGTGCTTCACATCGTGGTCAGATCGTGGGCCTCGGCCGCACGCCTGTCGCCATCTCAGGAACCGAGGACGACGACGCAGTTCGCGGTGGTCGCGCCCGCGGGCGCGGGCGTCGGGAAGGGTTCGGTCTTCGCAGCCGGGCCAACGGCGGCCGCGAGTGCGCCGGCCTCTTGATCGAGCCCCGCGGTGCACGCCGCGACGGTGCCGACCCGCTTCGTTGCCGCCGTTGCGGGCGTACCCATCTGATAGCCCTTGGCCGCGAGTTGCTTGCTCAGCGAGCCGGCGGCGCCGTTGACACCCGATGCGTTCAACACGACGACCTTGAGCTGACCGGGTTGCTTGATGGGACCCGTCGCCTTGGCGGTGGTGGTCGATCCTCCGGCCGCCGTGGTGGACGAGGTCGACAATGTGCCCGCGGCCGTCGTGGTGGTCCCTCCACCCGCGACGGTTCCACCACCACTACCGCTCGGGCCTTTGCCGGTGTCGATCACCTGGAGCAATACGACGCCGATGATCACGGCCAGGCCGATCAGCGCCGCGCCCCGTGCCGCGGAGAACACCATCGACCGCGCGAAACCGCGACGGCGATGGACTCGGGTATCGGGAAGGAAGGTATCGCTCATCGGAACCCCGGATGAGACTCGCGACCGACGATGCGGGCACGGCGGCGCGAGTCACGACGACGGCGGAGACGCTTGACAGTCAATGGGTCGTACGCCACCGCGGCGTCGACGTCGAGCAGCGTACTCAGAATCCGGTAGTACTGCGTAGGCGAGAACCCGAAGTGGCTTCTGATCGCCCGTTCCTTCGAGCCCGTCACGAGACACCACGAGCGCTCGAAATCCAAGACGTCGCACTCACGTTGCGTCAGCTCGATTGTCTCCATTGGAGGTCGAGCTTGGCCGCCCCACCCACCAAGGTCAAGCATTTCGGATTCGCGGGCTCTCGCGACAACGCTCAAACGGCGGAAACGGCATCAGCGCATGAGGCCCGTGTGGCCGAGTGAGTACCGGCCCGGTTGCGGCCAGACCACCAGCCCGTGCGGCTGACGCCCGACGGGAATGCTCACCACCGCACCCGTCGCGGTGTCGAACCGGTACGCCACGCGGTCGTAGCGACCGCTCAACCACAGGAACTTCCCGTCTGCGCTGACGTTGCCCATGTCGGGACTGCCACCACCCGGAACAGTCCAGTTCGCGATCACCGTCTTCGTCGCGAGGTCGATCACACTGACGCTGCCCGGACCGTGCGGCGCGATGCCTTGCAAGCTCGCGAGCCCACGGTTCGCGACGTAGAGCTTGGTGCTGTCGCGACTGAAGTACAAACCGTGCGGCCCGATGCCGGTCGCGATCGAGCCCTTCACCGTGAAGGTCTTCGCGTCGACGAGATACACCCGGCCCGTCGTCATCTCGGCCACGTAGAACGTCTTCCCATCGGGCGACATACGGATGTCCTGCGGCATGCCGCCCTGTACGAGGGGAAGGTAGGCCGCCATACGGCGGTTCACGAGGTCGACCTTCACGAGACCACCGCGGAACTCACACGTCGCGATCAGGAAGCGGCCGTCGATCGAGAAGTCGATGTGATTGAGCCCCGTGCAGTGCAACACGGGGATCGAATACTGCAGCTTCATGGTGTGTGGATCGCGGAAGTCGAGGCGACGCAGCGCTTCGGTCACGACGATCGCCGACTTCCCGTCCGGCGAGAAGTACATGTTGTACGGATCGGCCACCGAGATCGACGGTCCGGGTTTCCCCGTCTTGGGATCGATCGGCGTCACACTCCCGTCGAGTTTCGTCTCCGCGTTGTTCGTGACCCACAGCGTCCGCAAGTCGTACGACGGCACGACGTGCTGCGGGTTCTTGCCGACCTTGAAGGTGTCCACCACCCGCAAAGTCGCAGGATCGATCACCGACACCGTGTTGGTCTTGAGGTTGGGCACGTAGACGCGTGACAACGCGCCTCTCGTCGCGGGACTGAACTCGTTCGCGCCCGCTTCGCTGTAGATGTTCTTCGGATCGACAACGGGTGGCATTCCCGGGACCGTGTGAATCGAGCTCGAAGCGGGCGCAGGCGGCGCGACCTTCTTCGAGGAAGGCCCGAGGCGGAGTGCCTCGTTCGAGCCTCCCCCGCACGCGGAGATGACGAGCGACGCGACGGCGACGAGCGCGGCGACGCGAACACGCGTCACCACCCGTCGGGCACGAACATCGCTCGCGGGATTCGATTTCGTCATGTGATCTCGCACCGGTGCCTTTGCGGGCCCTCGAAGAGCCTCGCTGCTTCGAAGCCAACACGACGCGCGGCCTCGCTTCACGAATCGTGAGAGCGATTCCCGACGTTGCCAGGATGGAGATGAGAGCGCCATGAGGCATGCCTCTCAAACCACCCGATTCACCCAACTCGCTGGCCACTCGGCACGGAAGCGCGCTCCGCACGATCCGTCCGATCCGGCCCGTCCGCATCGAGAGCAGCCCCACGTAGCCGAACGCATCACCGGCCACGGATCGTGATCCCTTGGAGGCGGCGTGGTGTGCGAGGTGCTTGCTCAGGAGGTTCAACGGTCCGGCGTCACGAGGTCGTCGACTCGAACCGTGCCGTCGTCACGGGCGATCCGAGCGGCGTGCTACGGGTTCCGGAGTGAGGGCACGAGGCGCTTCTCGTCTCGTTGTTCATCGAGGATGGACTTCAGCCGGCTCAGCGCCTCGGCGGCCACGCCGACCAGGTTGTGGCGCTCCTCCGGATCGGTCGCGAGGTTGTGCAGCTCGAAGACGGGTTCTGCCGCCGGTGGCGCGAACGGGTTTGCCGCGACGCCGTGGTCGGCGTTCCAGCCGTCGAGTCGTTCGTAGTAGTGGTTGAGTTTCCACAGCTCCGGCGTGCCGTCGACGCCGGTCGGCAGGGTGGTGATCACCGATTCGATGCACGACGGTTGCTCGACCGCGTCGAACGACTTGCCCGTCAAGATGTTGGTCTGCGTGAGTCCGCGCGAGACGTCGTCCTCGGTCATGAAGTAGATGGGCGCATCCACCGAGTCCGCTGACGCCTTGCCGGTGACAAGACCACTCAGATCACGGCCCGGCAGCGGACGCGCTTCGGCGTGGTGCGTCGCCACCCCGGCGGCGGCCCGTTCGAGGTCGATGCCCGCCAGGCCCATCAGCGTCGGGATCACATCGACGTGGCTCGTGGGAGCAGCGATCCCTCCCGAAACAGGCACCACGCCGGGACCCGTCACGAGCAGCGGGACGCGGGTGGCCTCGTCGAACGCGTTGCACCATTTCTGCTGGAGACCACCATGGGCACCGAGCAGGTCACCGTGATCGGACGTGAACACGACGATCGTCTCATCCGCCATGCCGGAAGCCTCGAGTGAGTCCAGAATCCGCCCGATGGCCCGATCGACGACCTTGTGGAGGTAGTAGTAGAGGCGGCGGTACGCCCCGTCGGCGGGCTGGTCGGCAACCATCTGGGGCCAGATCCTCTTGAACTGTTCCTGACACGCGGGCCGCCCGGCGAACGAGTCGGCCTGCGAGGGCGCTTCGGCGACGTCGGGCACGCTGGCGTCCGCCGGATCGAACCCGAGCAGCAGCTCGTAGAGCCCGCCGGCGAACGCGATGTCGTGAGGGTTCACGAACGACGCGACGGCGAGCCACGGCCCATTGCCGGATGCGGCGGCGAGATCGCCGAACAGCTCGACCACCTGCTCCGCGAACACGCCGTCCCGCACCGTGCCGCAGTCGGGTTTCGCGGCGCCGTGGGGCTCACGGCCGATCCAGCCCGAGAATCCGAACGGGTCGAGCCGATCGGCCTTGGCGTACGCCTCGACGGCCGCGGCGATGGGGGCACCGTCGTCGTCGGATGCCATCAGCCCCTCGTGACCCCCCGGGATCGTGAGATTCGCATGGCTGATGTGCCACTTGCCGCGGTAGTGAGTCTGATAGCCACCCGCCCGGAACCAGTCGCCGAGCGTGGGGACCTCATCGGGGTCGAGCCACCCCATGGCCGGGTCGGTGTTCTGCTTGGCGATGCCGTCGGTCTGTGACACGCCGTGCAACGACGGGTACTGCCCCGTGAACAACGTGGCTCGGCTGGGCACGCACGCGGTCGAGCCCGCGTAGTGACGGTGGAACTCGAGTCCGCGATCCCGGAGCCGCTCCCGGGCGGGCATCTGGGTGCGGCGGAACTCAGCAACCGCTTCGGTCTCGTACGGCGGCGGATATCGCTCCTCGTCCGTCATGATGAGCAAGATGTTGGGCGGCGTCATATCGGCACCCTAGCCAAGGTCAGCGCGGCTGATCGAGGCTCAATTGGTGGGCCGCGGCCATCAACGGCGAGTCATCCCGCAGCAACTCGTGACGTCTCCGCCTCGAGACGGCGAGCAGTTCGTGGTGGAGCCGGGTGTCGGAATCGAACCGACGACATCTTCGTTACCAGACGACGAGAACCGCACTCCGACGACCGATGACGCCTGCGGCACAAGGGTTCCGTTCACTGGCAGACGAGCAGGAACGACGGCACGGCGCGTGATGGGACGCGCGTGCTGCTGGGATCTGCGCCTCTTCGAGGAGTACCGATCAGCAGTTCGGCGCCACGGAATCGACTCGGTCGTGGCGCCGATGAACACCCAGCGCGCATTGGCTCTGTCGATGTCGTTCCTCATCGGGCGCGACGGAGCGGTGGCGGTGATGACCACTACCTGGCTGCTCGAAGCATGGAAATGATCGGCGGGGACGAGCCGGATTGCCAACGTCCGGTGATCTCGAAGCCGTGTCGTTCGTAGAACGGCACGTTGCGGGGGTTCGTCGAATCGAGGTAGGCCGGAAGGCGATGGCTGTCCACGATCTCCAGGCACGACCTCATCAGCGCCGACCCCAATCCCGTGCCCTGAACGGCGGAGTCGACTCCGAGCCACGGCAGGTACCACAGCGGATAGCTCGGATGCGCGTCGTCCATCTGGCCGAAGACCGTCATCAGGTCCCCTCGGCGATCGTCGCCGACGGTGGCCTCGAACCTGGCCACGGTCGCGTCGCCATCAGGTTCGATCCCCGGTGGCATCCACATCGCGACCGCTGAGTGACCTCCGAGCTGCCAGACCGTCTCCTCATCGAAGGCTGCGCCTCCGAAGGCCAACACCAGTTCTGGAAAGCACGCCACGTACTCGCAGGGCTCGGGGTAGATCCATCGAAGGAACGGGTCGGCCGCGAAGGCCAGGGTGAGCGTCGCCACAGCCAGCTGGCGTTCATCCGAGCCGACGGGACCAGAGCCGGAATTCACGTCGCCCTCAACGAGAACCGCACCCGCGCAGAGTACACCTGACCGCCGGGGTCTGAAGGTCTGAGTCCTGTCCACGCTCGCGAGAGTTGCCTCGCCCCTACCGGCGCTTCGGGGCGAGGCGTCATGGTGCAGTGCAAGGCGCTCGACTTCGCCGGCAGTGCCGCGCGGACCGGAGCGTTGAGTCCCGCGATTGCGAGTGAGGTTCGGTGCCGAGGGAGCGATCCGAGGTGCCGATCTCGGATGGGTCGCCAGTCTGGCCGACGTCGGCGATATGGACGGTTGCTGCCGAGCGGTTCGTCCAACGATGAGACGCAGGGTCCGCCTACGAGGCTCGTGCGCTAGCTCGGCGAGAGAGGACGTCGGTCTGCTTGACGGGTTCGAAGCCGACGCTGAGGTAGAGATCCCTGGATGCTGGGTTGTCCGGTTCGAAGCAGATCTTGACGCGCACTGCGCCGGCCTCGGCAAGCAGGTCGATACCGGTGGTGAGTACGTGGCGGGCAAGTCCTCGTCGCTGGTGATCGTCTTCGGTGCGCATGGGTTCGACGAGACCAGTGGCGGTCTCGGGGTCGTACCAGAACAGACCGTGCGCTGCGTTGTTGTCGTCGCGGTCGAGAATCACCAGATCGAGGTGGGAGCGATACAACGATGTTTGGAGGAGACGCTGCTCGACGTCGGGTCCGCTCCGTTTGATCATGTGATGCGGCCGCAGCATCGTGTCGAGGCGGCTGGACAACCGATAGTCGTCGTGCAGCGGACTGATCTCTGGTCGAGCGTCTGCAGTCAGCCACGACTCGACCAGCCCGTCTTGCTTGATCGCGAAGCCATGGCCGAACAACACCTCACGCAGAACGTCATCGGCACGGTCGACCTCGAGTTCGACCGCTTCAAACCCGGAGTCACTGGCATGGGCAAGCCCGCGCTCGATGACATGCGCAACCCAGTCGGGAGTTGCGTCGGGCATGAGGATCGGGCCGAGACCGATCCGGTCGGTCCAGTCGGTTGCGATCACCGCAGCTTCGGGGCGACCGAGCTGATCGAACCAGAAGAGCTGACCGAGTTCGTCGGTTGAGCGCGGGATTCGCCACCACCACTGCAGGTCAGCGGCCTCATACAACCCTTTCGTAGGGTGAGCACTGCGGACTCGGCGCAGGAGCGCCGTGGCAGCTTCCAGGTAGTGAACCCCAACCCGATGCTGTTCTCGCGTTGTTTGCACTTCTCAAACCTACGGCGTCGAGACTGCCCGAACACACCCGATAATGGGTGTCACGCGAGTCGCGCATGCGACGGCGCGGCGTCAACGGCTGTGTCGCTTCACGCGCGGTGGGTAGACCGCTGACAGCAGTTGCATCAGCTTCGGGAAGACAGAGGTGAAACGGCCTTCGCCCCACGCCACATCGGGCTCGTTGGCGAACGCCTGGCTGAGCACCCCGGTGATGAGGGTCGACACGAGGTAGACCGCTTCTTCGGAGTCGGCATCGGGGCCCAGTTCGCGTGCGAGTACGGCGTCGGCGAGCGCTTGGCGTTGTATGGCCACCATCTCGACGCTGGGCGCCATCGCTTCGGCCGAGGGTTCGAAGCTCGGGACGGGACGCCAGAACAGCAACTGCGCGACCGCTCGGTTGGCGAGCGCCCATCGGCCGCTCGCTTCGAGTCCCTTGGTGAGTGCATCGAGACCGGGCGTCGCGTCGGCCATCGCGGCGCGCATGACCTCGAGGTGGGCGTGCTGACCGCGCTGGAACAGCGCGTCGTAGACGGCCAGGAGCGACGGGAAGTACTTGTAGATCGAGGGCGGCTGCACGCCGAGACGGCGAGCGACCTCGGAGAGGCTCAGACCGTTGACACCCTCTTCGAGCATCACGCTTTCGGCGATGTCGAGGATCTCCTCGATCGTCTCCTGACGCCGTCGAGCGCGACGGTCGGGCGCAGCGGTGGCGGGGGCAGTCACGTCTGTCGACATCCGCTGATTGTAGCACAAGATTCGCTTGACAGCGCTGGCTATAGGATATAGCTTTTCCTATCAGTTGGACGAAAGGAGCGGGCGATGGCCCCGAAGAACCAGCGCTGGTGGTTGACCCAGGACAGCGAATCCGCCCTCATCGACGCGCCGGCCGAACGCATCTACGACCTCGTCGCTGACATGCCACGCATGGGCGAGTGGAGTCCTGAATGCCAGCGAGTCGACTGGACTGACGACAGCGACGGATCCGTGCAGCACGCGACGTTCGTCGGTCACAACCGGGGCGGCCCCTTCGGGCTCATGAAGTGGTCGCGACGCGGTCGTGTGCTGACCGCTGATCGCGGGCGCGAGTTCGCGTTCGTCACCGAGGAGGGCGGCCGCGAGTCCACCCTGTGGCGCTATCGGTTCGAACCAGCCGGCGACGGCACGCGTGTCACCGAGTCGTACGAGGTCCGATGGATCCCCACGTGGGCGCGCATCATCGACGTGCCGACGAACCGTCACCGCGAGCTCGTCGAGGCCATGCGCCACACGCTGCAACGGCTCAAGACCGCGGCCGAGACGTCGATCAACGCGGGAGGCGAGTCGTGATCACCACGTATCGGGCCGCGCGCGACATCGACGTGGTGAGCTCCACGACAACGATCGCTGACTTCGGCAGCCTCGCCATCAACGCGTTCGTGATGCACGGCGACGAACCTTTGCTTGTCGACACCGGCGCGGTCGCGGATGCCGACGACTTCATGACCGCGCTGCGGACGGTCATCGATCCGACCGACCTTCGGTGGATCTGGCTCAGTCACACTGATTTCGATCACATCGGGTCGCTCCACAAGCTGCTGGACGAGAACCCACAGCTTCGCGTCATCACGACCTTCTTCGGGATGGGGATCATGGGGCTCTCATCGACACCGCTCCCGTTGGACCGGGTACGTCTCGTGAACCCGGGCGAGCGAGTCAGGGTCGGCAACCGAACCTTGAGGGCGGTCAAACCGCCCGTCTACGACAACGCGGTGACGACCGGCTTTTACGACGAGACCTCGCGCGCGCTCTTCAGCGCCGACTGCTTCGGCGCGCTCTTGCCCGACATCCCGCAAAGCGCGGCGGACATCTCCGACACGGACCTACGCGACGGTCAGACGCTGTGGGTCACCATCGACTCGCCCTGGATCCACGACGTCGATCGCAAACTGTTCGCCGATCACCTCGCCCAGATCGGCGGACTCGACCCGACAATCGTGCTCAGCGGCCACCTCCCGCCCGCGCCCGGCGCCATGCTCGACAAGCTGCTCGACACGCTCGCGGCAGCACCTGACGCACCAACATTTGTCGGACCCGATCACGCCATGCTCGAACAGATGTTGGCCGGGATGACCGTTGGTACTGCGGATTGACCCTTCGACCACGATCCGACACACCACGAGCGAGCGAGTGCCCCATATCGCGCGTCTCATATCCACGGCGCCGAGGTGTCACGGATCGCCCGGTAGGTGACGCTGTCCGTTGCCCTTCGGAGAACCGCGTCGCTCCGATCGCATCCCGGCATGAATCTGATAATCTGATGACATGCCTGACGTCACGGCGACGGACGCCGCTCGGAACTTCGCTGAT